>JACCDO010265696.1_pt1 | contig 49819 bp, 53 predicted proteins | sample 7446101 | NCBI WGS metagenome assembly JACCDO01 (sample SAMN15323440, study PRJNA562643) | freshwater metagenome | isolation source: river surface water | place: USA:Blue River Watershed | collected 2017-08-16 | reverse complement strand
TAATAATAAAATATATAGAACTGATATGGAAATTCAAGTATGTCCAAATCATTATATTTGTATAGAATTTTTTGAAAATAAACATAAAAACTTTGATGACACAGACATGCAACGTGAAAAAAATCGTATATATAATTTGTTACACAATAATAATCATGAAAAGAAATATTTACATTTTGCAATTTATTGGGAAGACAAATTAAAGGACATTGAATATCTTGACAAGTTTGTCAAGTTAATTATTAGAAAAATTAAAGATTATCAATATATAAATAATAAAAAAATATGGTGTATTAATTCTATTAATTCATATATTGGTAATAAAATACTTTCTGAAAAACTTTATGAAGCATTTCAAAATCCAAATAATCCGACATTTAAATTAGAGGATTTACATACTTTAATACAATGGAAAAATAATGAAAAAGAAAGGAAATATTTTAAAAGTTTTAAAAAGTTTTCTGATAAATTAAGTAAAACAAAAACTGAAATTAAAGATGATGAATTAGATTTTTTATTAGATGAAACCGAAACTAATTTTAAACAAAAGAATGAAATTATATATTATGTTGATGATATATTAACATATAATGGTTTTATGATTTATATAACTATGATACCAGAATCGTATCTTAAAAATGAAACATTTGATAAATATAATTTAATAACATTATTTAAAAGAATTACTGATGGATTTATTGAAGGTACTGAAAAAAGATATGAATTATTAAATAATATAAATAAACAACTTATTTATGGTTTATATGATTATTAAAACAGAATTATATGATTATTAAAACCCAGCCAACTTTAAACCAAGTGGTGTTAATATTGGATTTGGTATTTTATTTATATCAGGTAATGGTTCACCATAAGTTCTTGGTAATTTAGGAAATAATTTTACTTTGTTTGCCCAATGACTAGTTGTTCTTAAATCATTAAATGCTTTTTGTTTTTTAGCAATTTGTTTTTCATTAGATGTATTTCTTGGCATATAACATAAATATATTACACATCTTAAATTTTTTTGTGGACGATCTTTATTTGGTTCAACACCGCAATGAACTAATCGTGAGTCCCAAAAAACCATTGAACCTTTTGGACATTCAATATTAACAATATTACAACCTTTATTTTTATAAAATTGAATATGATTTTCATTTAGTTTATACCAGTTATCACTATCATTAATATTAAATGTATTTGCAAATTCAGTTGTATAACGATGACTTTTTTCAAAAACACTTAAGGTTGCATCACCTTTTTTAACATCACATGCAGTTACCCAGCTTTGAATACATTCAAAATTAGGTCTTTTATAACTTTGATCAACATGATACCATGTATTATTTTTATTCCAGCCACGTTTAGTGTCTTCTGGTGGTAAATGAAAACTTAAACCATCAAAAGAAACTAATAATTCCTCTTTACTACATCCCCATAATTCTGCAAAAATATTTGCTATTTTTTCTTTTTGCCTAATATTCCATGATGCTTGACAATGTCCAACATCCCAATTTTGTATTAACATTGAATGTTTTGGATATAATTTATAAAATTCTTTCCAAGAACTGATATCATTTCTATTTATTGGCTTAATCCAATTTTGTGTAATAGTTTCAAAAAAATCCCATGTTTCTGAGATCATTGTTTCACATTCATTATTATTTAAAACATTGGGAATAATAGCTACCCCGTATTCATTTAGAGTAGCTCTTAAGGTTTGTGGTGTACAAATATAGTTTTGCATTGTTATATTATAATAGTATTTTTTTACATAAAAAAATTGAAAAAAAAAGACTTAAATATAAGATTAAATTTAGTATGTCTATATATAACAACATTACCGTCAAGACAGATTCGTATAAATTAACTCATTGGTCAATTTATAATAACTTAAATATTAGTAAAATTTTTTCGTATTTTGAAGCTCGTCAAAAAGCTCAATTCAACACAACAACATTCGTTGGACTACAGTATTTTTTAAAGGTACTACAAAATAATCCAATTACTATGGAAATGATTGAAAAAGGTGAAAAAAGAACCAATGACCATATTGGTCCAGGTCTATATAATAGAGCTGGTTGGGAACATATTGTAAAAAACCATAATGGTAAATTACCTGTTATTATTAAATCAGTTCCTGAAGGAACAGAAGTACCTAAGGGTAATGTATTATTAACAATTGAAAACACAGATCCTTTGTGTAACTTTTTACCAAATCATTTGGAAACATTCTTAACACAAGTATGGTATCCATCAACAGTAGCAACATTATCTAAAGAAATTAAGAAAAAATGTAAAGAGTATTTAGAATTAACATCTGATAATCCGGGTGCAGTTAATTTTATGTTACATGATTTTGGGGAAAGAGGAGTATCATCAATGCAATCAGCAGGTTTAGGAGGTTTAGGACATTTAACAAATTTCCTTGGTACTGATACTCTTGAAGCACTTGATTACATTGATGAATATTATGGTGAACATAATGTAGGATATTCAGTAATTGCTACTGAACACAGTATCATGACATCAAAAGGCAAAGAAGGTGAATATTCAGTTTTAGATACAGTAATTGAAACAAATCCTAATGGTATATTATCACTAGTTCTTGACTCTTATAACATTTATGATGCTGTTAATTATTTATCAACAGTTAAATTAAATGACATTAAATCAAGAAAAGGAAAAGTTGTAATAAGACCAGATTCAGGAGAACCAATTGAAGTTTTAGGAAAAATTTTTGAGTTATTAGAAAATAACTTGAAATCTGAAATTACTATTAATTCCAAAGGATACAAAGTATTACCTCCATACATTGGTGTTATTTGGGGTGATGGATTAGATATTGATAAAATTTTTGAAATTTTAGAGTTTCTAAAAGTTTTAGGATGGTCAGTTGAAAACATTGTATTTGGAATGGGAGGTGGATTACTACAAAAAGTAAATCGTGATACACAAGCATTTGCATTTAAATGTTCTGCAGTTCAATTTGTTGATAAACCAGAAAAATGGAATGATGTTTGGAAAGATCCAGTAGATTCTTCAAGTGGTAAGAAATCAAAGAAAGGATGTTTGAAACTAATTAAAGATTATTCTGGAGAATTTAAAACAGTTAGAAATGATGATCCTGAATATGTAGATTTTGAAAATGAACTAAAGACTGTATTTGAAAATGGTGTCATTACAAAAGAGTTTACATTTAGTGAGGTTAGAGAAAATTCAAATAAATAGAACACCAACGCGTGTATATAAATTAAATTGTAAATATAATTGTAAATATAATTGTAAATAAATTGAAAAAATAAATACTTGTTTGTATTTTGTGTTATTTTATGTCTTCACAAATAAGTTTTGTTATACAATCAGAGTTATATAGTTCAAATAAAAAAATACTTATTAACAATAAACATATTAAAGAATTAGAAAATAATATTAAAAAATATAGTAGATGTAATTCACAAAATGAAATTATATCTAATAAATTAGGAATTATTGAATTATATGATACAACTATTGTTCCTTTTGATGATTGTTTAAAATTTGAATTTAATATTAATAAAAATATACAAAATATAAATGATGCAGAAGAAGCAATATGGTGTATTTTTGAGCCGGCATATTCACATGATGGTAATATTAATTTTAGTATTGAAAATGCAAGAAATAGACATTATTATACATTAAAGTTAGTTGATGTGCCAAAACATATAGAAATTAAGAATACATAAATACAACAAAAAATTGAAAATAGAATTAATTACTTTAATAATTTAAATATTATGTTTAACAGAACAAGTATTAGAAAGTTTATCACTGTAGTAAATCAAGCGGAAGTAGCTTATCGTGAACGTTTTGGACAAAATAGAATTAGATTAGAACCTGGTTTACGCTTAAATGTACCAATTGTTCATCAATTATACAAAGTGTCTTTAAAAGAAAGCATTGCAGACCTTGATAATCAAAATGCTTATACAAAAGATAATGTACCAGTTATAGTTTCAGGAACAGTATTTTACAAAGTTATCGATGTTGAAAAAGCAGTATTTTCAGTAAGTAGTGCATATCAAGCAATTAAAAGTGTAGGTGAAAGTAGTTTTAGAGCAGTAATTGGTCGTTTTGACTATGATGAAATAATTTCAAATAGAAATGCTATTAATACTGAAATGCTAAAAATATTAGGAGATACAACATTAACTTGGGGTATAAGCACAACTAGATTAGAAATTCAAGAGTTTGGTCCTCAAAATGCAGAAGTTGCAAGACAATTAGAAAAACAAATGCAAGCTGAAAGATCAAGACGTGAAAATGAATTACAAACACAAGCTGAAATTAGAACAGCAGAAGGTGCAAAACAAATTGCAGTATTAAATAGTGAAGGATTATTAATTTCAGCAAAGAATAAAGCTGAAGCTAATAAATATGAATTAACAACTACATCAAGTGGTTTAAGTGAACAAATAAAATCATTAGCTGAACAATTTAATGGCGATAGTTTATTAGCATCAAAATATTTATTAGAAATGAAACGTTTAGAACATTTACAAGAAATGGCAAAAAAAAATAACAAAGTTTATTTTGTAAATCCAGAAAGTGTTTTTCCAAGTGCCCAAGTATTTGGTGACATTTTAAATAAAAAATAATTGAATTTTTGATTATTTACTATATTCTCTTGTGAATTATTTTAACATTAGGTATTGGTTTTAATCCAACTTGATTATTATATTTTTTTAGTAATGCAACAAAATCTTTTTTATTTATTTTTTTTTTGGCTTCACCTTTATATTTAATATGCATTGGTCCTTCGTTACCAAGTCTTTTAATCAAGTCATCATAGTGTTCTTCTGGGTAAGCAGAAGTTCCCATATAATATTGTTCATCACCCATATATAACCATTCTATATTTTCAACTTGGCTTATATTTTTTTCAACAAAAAAGAAATATTGATAAGGATCAATACGGTTTGTTACATCATCAATTTTTAACATAGCATTATCAGTTCCATTATCATGTTCAAGTAAAAAATAAAAGTTTTCTTTGCTATCTATTGCATATGGATATGGAACATCATTATTACCAACTGGTGAAACAAATGAAACAATCTCATTTTCGGAACTAAATGAATAAATAGTTATTCCAATAAATATATAATTATTTGAATCCATTTTTAATAAAATAGAATTACCATCAAACTGAGGACCATGACCTCCTGAAAATTCAGTACTAGCATTTAATGGACTTTTACCAATAAATATTTTTTGAGGGTTATAAATTGCTACAAGCTTTGTAAAATGTTTTAAGTTGTTGTCTTCTTTATTATTTTTATAAATTTGAACTTCGTTTTGTTCTTCATTAATGTAAACACAAAATGATCTTCCACCATTATCATGGGTTAAGTAATATACATAACCAAAGTGTTTTTTTAGTATACTCATTAAAATAATATAAAAATAAACTCTAAATAATTTAAAATTACTTTTTTATTATCAAGTTAAATTTCAATAAATAAAATAAAATAATTCAACAAAGAATTAAATAATATATTCGTCATTAAATATTCTACGTATTTTAATAAATTTACCAAGCAAGTCTTTATTATTTTTATACAGCACATCATTAATACGTGATGACATTCTTTTATAAAATTGATTATTTAACATTCCTTCAATACAAATAAAATCATAAACAAGATAAACACGAGTAGGAAAACTATATTGAATTTGTTTGTAATGAAGTTCTAATTCATCTTTGTTAAATTCTAACATAATAAAATTTTTTTCTACATTTAAAAGTTTATCTAATATTTCGTCTGGATTATTAGAAATATATAGTATTTCTTTGCATGGTTCATCATAATATTCATAATCTTCATGCATAGTTAACATAGCGTTTAATATTGTTGGGTCTTTTAAATTATTATTTAAAAAATCAAGCATTTTACAAGTTTTATTTTTTTCTTTTGAAACAAATATAATATTATCCATTGAACTATTTTTATTACGAAATGTTGAAATAGCATATACTGTATTATTTTGCAATTTTGTTGTAATACTATCTTCTAAAGATACATATAATGACATATTTGTTCCCATTAATAGTTAGTAATCTTAAACTAAAAATAAATTTTTCAATTTTTATTAATTTGTAAACAAGTTAATGGTACAGTAAATCTTTTTTCCTTATAATAAATAATTGCCCAAAATTTGTTATAATCAATTAAATCTTCAATTACATCTTTTAATTGAACTACAATATTTGTATTAATATTAGTTGTAATAACATAAGTATCACCAATTTTATAATTCATATAATTAATATTAATTATATGAATATAAAATAATTTCAATTTTTACAAATTAACTTTTTTAATTTGTAAAAATTAGATGAATTTATGAATTCAATTTTTTGATTTTAATTTTTCTTTAATATCTGCTAAATGAATTTTAATATTAGAAGATATTTGACTAGGATATCTAAAATCTTCTGATTGAATAATAGCATCTTCCATATGAATTGAAAATGGTATCATATGTTCATTTCTCATAATATTATTTGCACATATAATATCATATCTATAACCAACACCATCAGGATTAACAACATTTCCAGCACCATCATCAATAAATAACCATTTTAAAAATTCACCATTAGCAACACCAAAATTAGTAGTTGGTCCACTAATTTTGTCATAACCTTCCATAAGGTAATATCTCCAAGATTTAACAGTAGAATCATTCATTGCCCAAGGATAAACATATGCAGCAGGAAATTGTTCAATAAAAGTTTTAATTGCATTTAAATAACTAGCTTTAAAATCAGTATTAGAATTACTAAAAGCTTCAGCATGTGAATAATCAGGATGATATCTCCAAATTTCATCATTAGCAAATATTCTTACACCTTCTGCCACATCATTAGGAATATTTCTAACACGTTCAATTCCACCAGGAGGATTTGGTTGACCAGGTGGTCCAGGAACATAACAATATCCAAAATCAGAACCTCCATCTGATACATAATAAATATCCCAATATTGCATTTTTACCATTTCAGGAATAGTTATTTGATTTCTAAATTGTCTAGATTGTGCTTGTACAGATATTTGAAATTGTTCTGTATTTTTATTTGGAACATCAACAGTTGCTAAATCTCGTAATGTTTTCCATTGACTAACTGGATTAGTAATAGTCCATACTTGATCTCTGTATTGATTTGGATCATCATACATTTTACCAATATAAATGTTTAAAGCATTAAAAGAACTAGTATTTCTAGAAGATAATAATCCAAAGTCTAAATCTAAATTAACATTAGTAGAATCTTTAGAATTAGTACCAGTTGATAAATAATCAAAAACACCAGCTGTAATAACAGCAGCAATTTCAATTTCAGGTTGTTCAGTAACTATACCAAGAATAGCTAATGTGCTAACTAAAATATCTTTAAAAGCATCTTTACCTGAATCAGGAGCATTATTTTTTTCAGTTTGACCTTTTAACATTCCCCAAACTTCAGAAATTATAGAGCTAGTTTCAGCATATACTTTTTCGTTCATATCCATAATTGTGGATAAATTTGCTCTTATTTTATCAATTTCATCTTGAGTTAAATTTGGTGATGAAGTTTGTTTTGAACAACAAAAAAACATTATATATATTTATAAAAAAATTTATTTTTAAGTATTGTAAAAAATTGATTAAATAATTATTTATATTAAAAAAGTAATGGAACATGGATAATTATGTATGTGACTATGAATATTTTGAAGGTGATATGACAATACATTTTAAATGTAATAATAAAATAGTATATAAATTTATAATGGATTTTGATATTTTATATAATAATTTTATCTCATTATTTGATCATAAAGGAAATCCGCAAAGGTACGAGTTTTTAAATTCAAATGGGGTTATTCAAATCAATCATAATAGAGATTTTTTATCTTTTGAAGTTTCTAGATATGGTAGTGATGTTTATGTTGATACTAGTTTTACTATAAAAATAACAGACCAATTTGTTAAATTAATAAATAATTTACACAATGTTTATAATAGAGTAAATCCAAATTGTGTATAAAATGTAATATATCCGAACTTAAAGATTTATTTTTTATAATGAATAATATAATGAAATCATTAGAAAAACAAATTAAATTTATTGATACAAAATTACTTAAAATATTTGGTTTTAATAATATAGTTGATTATGAAACGAAAATAAATATTTCAGAACCAGAAACAGAACAAATTGATTTAGTAAAATTAAATGAGTTAATACCTGAATTTAGAGAATTATTTCATGCAAAAAATTTTAGCTTACATAAAACAAATTATGTTATTGTTTCTAAGTCACAAGCTGTATGTCTATTAAAAACTTGTTTAGAATTAACATCGATACCATTTGATGTATCACTTTATAAAAAGAAAAAGTATTTGCGTTTAATATCAAAAAATAATATATTGGAGGATTATATACAAACAATAAAAATGTCGGAAAACCGTACTTTAAAAAATAATAGTTTAAAATTATCACAAAAACAAGATATAATAACAAAAGATGAATTAATATCAGCAATTAATTCTAGTTATATATTTTATTATACTATATCAAATAATGAATCAAGAAAAACATTTTTAACAAATGATTTAAAATATTTTTTTAAAAATAAACCACTAGATAGTTTAAAAGTTACATTTAAATCTAAGTGTACTGATGATATACCTTATTTATCATCTAATATAATAAATAAATGGCTAGAAAATGTTGAATATAGATTATTTGCAAATGGAAGTTTAATTTATAAACACAAATTTACTAATGGCAGTGAATTATTATTAGATTCTATAATTCTGTTTCCAAATTTATGTGCATCAACAAGTATAGAATTTTATGGTTTTAATTCATCAATTGATTTATTTAGTCATGTTGAAGTATATTTTGTAGGATTTTGGGTTGGATTTAAAAATAAAATTGAAGAAAAAATAGCAACTAAAAGAATACAACAAGAAATATGCATAGATAATAAATATAATTTTTTAGTATATGAAAATGGATTAGTTGGTATGGCATACGGAGATGGTGAATTTTTACCTGCTGAATTACATGACTTACATAAAAAAGATTTTGAAGCAAAACAAATTGAAAATACACCTGATATAATTGATAATTGTGATGAACTACTTGAATATGTAATAGGTGGTACAATAGTAGAACAATATTGTTGTAATGGTTTTAGGTTATTTAATTATAATTCAAGTTATGATAAATTATTAACAACACCATTAAAATATGATTTTATAACTTGGACTAATGAATATACAATTGACAAAGATATTTTAAAAGTTTGTATTACAACTAAAAATTATACGTCACAATGTTATTACATAAATATTAGTGGTATACATAATTCAATATCTGAATTAGAAATAACTATTCCAAATATTGGTCAAGTTAAAAGTATTGGGATTGATTATGTTGGAATATATAGTGGTTTTCAAAGTACAGATCACTTTAAAATTGAAGGTGATACTATTAAAATTAAATCATCCGTAGGTTTACATATAAATACATTTCATAGAAAAGTTGATAAAATAGCAATTCATATTTATGATAAAACTTTCCCTGATATTAAAAAAATTAATGTTAAAGGGAAATATTATATCTGGAATAATCGATACTATAATTCTTATTTAAATCAAGATACATTTGAATTTGATCCATATTTTGTTAGAAATAGAAATTCTATAATTACACAAGATACAAATGATGAATTAAATAATTTTTTTTATAATGGTATATTTTTAATAGACGAACTTCTTGAACGAACATATGATGATGGTTTACAAAATCAATTAAGATTAAAATGGAAATTATCAAAAAAACCTGTTTTATTAGTGGCTATAAAAATTAATAATAATTATACACAATTAAATTTTTTATTTAATGTTCTTGTAGGAATTTATTCAAAAACAAAAACACAATTTAATTTATCTTTAGGAAAAACAAAGTTGGTTGAGAAAAATATTGAGGCAAATACTTTTAATTTTTTTACTAATAATCAAAAATATATTTATCAAAATTTATTTAAAGAAGAATTAAACTTGTATGTTGAAGATATAACAGAAGTTTATTGTATAATTGGTATTACTGAATTTTTAGATATTTTAAAACTAAATAATGAATGTCTTTTATACAAATTTGATAATAATATTAAACTAACTATAAATCGAGGAGATATAAAAATAAATCAGGAAGATGTATAAATTAATAATAAATTGAAAATATTATAAAGATAAATAAATTAATTATAATAATGGACGATTTTACGTTTTATATTAATGATCAAGGTGAACGTGTTTATTATGATGAAAATGTTCAAAAAGCATATATTAATTTAAAAAGAATTAGCAATTTTGTTGCAACATGTCAAATAAAAACAGAATTAGAATATACAAATATATGTCAAAATGTACAAGCTGATGGAGATACAAATACTACAACTGATTTTTTATTTAATTTACTTGTTGGATGTTTTGAATTTATGGGTGATGTTGAATTTCCATGGGTTGGTAAAACTGGTGGTAAAATTGCTGGTTGGATTTTAAGTGCTTTAGTAGATACTTGGAGATCAGAACCACCACCTAGTTTACAAAATAGTTTTAATAATGTTTGGAATGGAATTAAACAAACCTACGACGAAGTCAAGTTAAATGTTGATACATGGATTGAACAACTAGGACCTGATGTATGGACAAGGGAATTTAAATGTCCAAAAACTGGTGAAGTTGTTTATATTTCACAATTAGGTGATATAGATTATTTACCAGATAATACTAGTACAGAATTTGATAATGGTGCAATTGCAGTTGCAAATCAATCAAAATACTTAGTAAATAAAATTTTAGTTCCAACAAGATGGAGATTTAGTTTTGATGAACAAGACACATGGTGGAATTGTTATTACACCAGATGGAATTCTGATTATCCATATGATGGTCCTTTTTACGATGGCTTAACTACACAATACTTATTTGGTGTATACACTTCTTTTCCAGATATTGATGTCGTAGAAGCACAAACTAATGAAAATCATTATTTATATTTTAGTACTGAAGATACCGAACAATATAATCATAATTGGTTTAGTAATGATGAATTATATAAAGGTACATTATATAAAAAATGGCAGTTAATAAACAAGAATGATGGAGGAACAGCACCAGATTTTTTTATTAATTATTTATTTAATGATGGTCCTGGTAGTAACCAAAGTAATGGAATAGCATCACATGATGATGTTTTTAATAACTGGTCCATGAAATAAAATTGAATTAATATTTTATTATATAATATTATTATTATTTAATGAATTATTATACAAAGACTCAAGTTGATAATTTTATGGTGTGTGCGAATTACCCTGAACCAAATACTAGTGAAGTACAATCTTATTATGATTTTGATACAGAATCTTGGTTAGAATGTATACCATATAGAAATTTACCTTATAATTTATGTGCATATCAAATAAAAGAAACTGAAAATTATTTTGTGACATCAAAGGATAGTTATCGTTTTAAAGAACAAATTGATGAACGGGAGTGGAGAGATGAACTTTTAAATATTGGTAAAGAAGTTGATTATTTTTATCAAGGATCATATGTTAAAGCTGTTGTATCAAGATTAAAAAGTGATATTATTAATGGAGTAATAGTATTAAGTCCAAGAAAAAACACCGGTACCATGTATTGCTATATTTATAAAGAAAGTAGCTTATTACAAAAATCATGTACTTTTACACCAGTAATTACTCAAGAAGAATTAGATGCAGAAAAAGAAAGAGAAGAATTAGTACTAAAATATCATTTAGAATTTAAAAATAGAATGGAAGAAATTAAAAAAACATTACCACATGTATGTTATAAAAAATATACTCACCTAGCAAATAAAGGTGGAATGTGTGGAAGATTAGGTGTTTTTGATTTTAGACCCTATTATAACAAATTAAAAATTTCACCAGAAATAACTGATGAACTTTTATGTCAAAATGATATTTCTATTTTTGAAAATAAAGATAAAGTTATAATTGCATCTACTGTTTTACCAAGAAAAGGTTTTGATTTTGATGTTTGGTATGGTAAAGAAGAAGGTAAAATAGAACATAAGAGATTAACCTTAACAAGTGGTGATGCATTTAGTGATATTAAAATTTATGGTGCAACATATGCAACTTTTGACTTGGGAAAAAATAATGATGATAATGTTTTTGAAATGGAATTTGATAAAGAAGGTGATATATTTACATTAAAAGATAGCACAATTAATAATCCAATTTTTACTGCAACAATGGGAGCACATATTAGTATTAAAACAGATGGTACAACATATTCTGCCAATAAAATAATATTAAACTTGGAACATAGAAAAACTTTAGCTTTTACAAAAAATGCATATGTTGTGTCATGGTTTCCTAGTAAAAATACAACTTTATTTTTGGGACATTTATGGCAACCTTCATTTTTTTGTAACATGGATGAAGTTATTGAAGTTGAATTTGTTGATGAAGAAATAAAAGAAACAACTGGAGTGTGGCAAAGAATGGTTTAATAATTGTGGCAAAGAATGGTTTAAAAAAATTGATTTAGTTATTGTTTATTTAATTATAATTAATTTAATGAATAAAGAAAATCATTCAAGAACAATTTATGATACTAGGTGCTCATTAGAATTTCTATTTTTATGGGAATTAATTGCATCAAGTTTTGATTTTGTATTAGTTAAATATAAAAAACCTGAAATAGAAGAAGAAGAGGATGAAAAAAGTAATTATTTTTATGAAGAAAACTTTTTAAAAAAAATATATAACTTAAAACCAAATGAAAAAGTTATTTATCATGATTCAGAAAAACAAATAATTATGGTTATTAAAAATAGTATGATTTTTGGTAGAATATATGCTGTTAAAGATGAGATAGAACCAAATAGATATTTTATTGGTTTTAATTCATTTGCTGGTTGTACAAATGTTAAAACTGTGGGATTAATTGTTTATTTTGATAATAATGGTAATGTTAATAAAAAAATTATACTCAGAAGAGAATTATGTAATCTTGATTGTAGAAATGGACAAGTAATAACATATTTAAGTAAACAATCAATAATTTTTAAACAAACACATCGTGATACAAGAGCATTAATGTTAGATGTTGTGTTATTATCATATGATGATGAAATAATAGAAAATGAACATTATTATTTTGAAAAAATTAAAAGTTTATTTTCATCCAAAAATTCAAAAAATGTTATTAAAAATAGATTTATTAATATTGAAACAGATGAAGGAAATTATTTGTTTGATATAGAATCATTAAGAGTTGAAAAAAACCAAGAAACAACAATTTTTAATACCACAATGAAAAATGTAGATAAATTTATAATTACTAGTTATAAACTTTCTAATGAAGAAATAGTTAAATTTAATAATAATAAATTAGAAAAATTTTATGATGATTATGATAATTATAATGATGGATATCCAACTTATTGCATTCACTGTAATGAAGTAACAGCAAAAGCAAACTTTACATGTAAAATAAAAGATTTAAGTTTTCGTACTAGTTATGAAGGATTAGGAAATAGTTATTGTCATAATTGTAAAATAAGATATAGTAAAACTAATAAAATCTGGCAATGTTGTAAAATAAAGAAAAATAATGAAAGTTTTTGTTCATGTGAAGTTAAAAAAGATAAAATGTGTACTGAAGAACATTCTGAAACTGTTGAAACTAAAATACAATCATATGATGAACCACAATTTAAATTTCCATATAAAAAAAATTTAAATTTAACTAAATAAAAAGAAAACTTTTAAAAAATTATTTTATAAAATAAATAAAGATGCTCAAGTATTTATCTTTATTTTTATTGATTAACAAAACACTTTCTGTAACTGTTGGTGGAATTAGTGCAGGTTGTTTTATGTCAACACAAATAAATTATATATATTCATCAATTATTACGGGCAACGCATGCATAGCAGGTGGTCCTTATTGGTGTGCTCAAAATAATATTGATGTAGCATTATCTGAATGCATGAAACCATATTATTCCAATTTTATTGATATAACATATTTAGAAACAATACTTTATAAAACAGAAAAACTTGGTTTTATCGATCCATTAATTAACTTAAAAAAATCAAAGGTTTGGTTATTATCAGCAAAAGATGATTCAGTTGTTAGTTTAAATGTTGTTCAAAAAAATGCAGAATTATACAATAAATTTATTGATTCATCAAATATAAAACTTGTAAATAATATCAATGGTGAACATGCCCAATTAACAAATGATTTTGGAAATAATTGTACATATTTAGGTTCTCCATATATAAATAATTGTAATTATGACTCAGCAGGAAATGGTCTACAATGGTTATATTCAAATTTAATTTATCCAGAAAATTATTTTATAAATAGTAGCTTGATAAAATTTGACCAAACAAAATTTATGCCAGTACAATGGCATGAAAAATTTGGATTAAATAAAGTTGGATATATTTATATACCAACATATTGTAAAACAAACAAATGTAATTTACATATTGTGTTTCATGGGTGTGAACAAACATTAGAAGACATTGGTTTAACATTTATTATTTCAACTGGATATTTAGAATGGAGTGAAAAAAATAATATAAAAATGTTATTTCCACAATCAATTAAATCAAATATAAATCCAAAAGGGTGTTTTGATTGGTGGGGTTATACAGGCGCTAATTATGCATCAAATATTGGAATACAACCAAAAACAATATTAAATATAATTAATAATTTTTTATAAGTATAATTATATGGATAGTGAAATTTTGTATAGAGAAAAATATTTAAAATACAAACAAAAATATTTAAATTTACGTGATCAAATTGGTGGTATAGTTTACAAACCTGGTACTTATGTTTTCTTTTTTAATTCATCAATTTTAGGTGCTTCAACTCCTTTACTAAATAATATTGAAGCTCATGGTTCTATTCCTAAACCTGATATTAATAAATTAACTGATGAAATTGGTAATCATAGAGGTTGGTATTATTTTAAAAACATAACTGGACCTTCAAAAGAATTAAAAATTATTGAAAGTAGCTTAAAAGTTATGTCAAAAACTGCTTCAGCTGTTGCAACAAAAACTGGTTCTGTAGTAAGTTCTGGTATTACAACAGCAAAGTCAGTAGCAAGTTCAGGAGCATCTGCTGTATATCAAAAAGGAAAACAAGCTGTTGCTAGTGCTAAAGAAGCATATAATACTCATAAAGCAAATGTTGCAGAAAAAGAAAGATTAGCATTATGTGAAAAATGCAAAAAAGTAAATTGTGAAATGATTGGTGGTTCAGAATTATGCCTTGAATTAGTTGGAGGTCAAACTCCCATTAAACTTGATGCTGGTTTATTAGATTTAGTTAAAAAAAGTAAAACTTTAAGTGAAGATAATATTGTTACTGGGTTATTAGCTTTATTAGAAGAAGGAGCATATGATAGAGCATTAATATGTGAAATTGGCATTACATCATCAAAAATTATTAAATACTGGAAAGCATAAACTAAATTATGAAATAATTATTTTATAATTTATTTTAATGAATTATTACAAAAAATATCAAAAATATAAAAATAAATATATTAATTTAAAAAATCAATTAGGAGGGTTAATTTTAGGTGAAGGTTCATTTGGAACAGTAATTACTAATCCAAGATTGCCAATGTTTAATGAAGTATTTTCTGATTTATTTAATTTTGAAAATAATATATATATTTCTAAAAATGAAGTTAGTAAGATATTTAAAAACAATGAAGAATATGAAGAAGAAATAACTAAAATAAACATGTTAATTAGTACTAATCCATCATGTTTTATTGATAAGTATTTTGTTATGCCATTAAAATATGGAAATATTAATTATCAAGAAATTATAAATTATGAAGAATTTTTTAATGATTCATCATATTTAATAAATAGTGAAACTATGCAAATAGTGTATAAAAAAGAAAATCCAGTAATAGTTAATGGAATCTATACACACAGTTTAAATTATAAAGTATTTTTAACGGCTTTACAAAATATTTTAAATTGTATTAATAAACTACAAGAACATAAATTATTTTTTGACGACTTGAAATTTGATAATGTTGTTTATGATGAAACACAAACATTTAAGTTTATTGACTTTTCATCAATAATAGATCTTAAAAATGAAAATATAAATACAGTTTTACAAAATTCAGTTATATGCAAATTAAGTAATTTATATTCAATAACAAATAATCCAATAATTTCAGCTTTACTTCGTGCTCGTGTATTTTTAACTGATGCTGAAAGATTATTATTAAAAACAAAAATATATTATGAATATAAAGATAATATAACTGCATTATTGTATAATTTTACACCAAAAATTAAAGAAAAACAAGTAACAGTTAATGTTTTGGTTGGTGATAATTTTGAAAATAAAATAGTAAAATTTGGTGATATTTTATCAATATACCAAATTATATATAATCCAAGTTATCCAAATAGAAATATAATACTTAAAAATATACTTGATAAATTAAAAGAAAGAAGTTTTTATGATCTTTTAGAAAAAAATCATATGTATTCATTAACAAATTTATTTTTAGAATTTATATATCATTGTAGATGCGAAATTGTAGATTCATTAATTAATTTAATTGTTAGTGCATCATCAATACTAGTAATTGATGATGAAATATATATAACATCAAATAATATAAATACAATAATATCATCGATAAAAACAATTGATATCGTTGAATTAGAAAAAATACAAAATCATGATTTAATTGTTTTTGATAGTTTACCAGAACCAAAACCAATAATTGCACCAGTAAAACTAAAATTACCACCAATTAATAAATAATTATACTAAAACATTATTTGGTTCTACTAAATTATTATTTTTAAATTTATAATATGTATAAATTATTAATTGTAAACTACAACAAAATAAAGATGAAATATATGGTAATGTTTGATATAAATCATTAATTACTATACTATATACTAACCAACAAAGTAAATTTATTAATCCAATTAATGCTTGTGGTAAATAAATTAATGATGTATCTTTTGTTTGAATAATTTTTTTTATAACTATCATTGGTGATAAATTTGTTATAATTGATGAAATCATTGATGAAATTCCAATTATTTTAACAAAATATTGTTTAGGTATATTTGTAAATGTACAAATAAATAGTAATGATAAAAAATAAATAATGTAAAATATTGATATTAATTCAATATAAATTAGTTTTTCAAAAATAATTCTTTTATATAATATTTGCATAAATAAAAAAGTTGAAATTAGAGATGTAATAATTGATGTAAATATAAAAATATCTTTGTTAACAATACTATAAAATAACCAACTAATACTATTAAAAAATGAAATTAAGAAAAGAATCTCATTATAATCTTTTTTTTTAGTTATTCTGTTATCTATATAGCTTTTACAAATATTAATACCAAGTAAATTTGTTAATAATACTCCTATAATAGGGAAAAAAATATAAAGCATTGCTAAATATAATGGTTTTTTCTATTTATATAGAATTTTATTTCTTAAAAGGTCTTCCGTATCCAGTAACATTATCCATAAATTCTTTTCCCTTAGCTGTCATAAAAGGTCTACCATGTTCAGGAACACCCATAAAAGTAACATTACCCATAAGTTCTTTAGCATTATCTTCAAGAGTTTTTCTAAGGTCACAATTATTTTGTTCTTGATTTTGAAAAGGTTTTCCATGTTCACGTATAGCCATATTTGTTGACATAAATGGTCTACCATGTTCATGTACAGCCATTCTTGTAATTACTTGTGGACTAGGTGTATGATCTATCCATGGTGTAACAGTTGCTTGAGGATTTAGTTGTACTTGACGCATTTGATGGTCAAATGGTCTTCCATGTTCATGTACAGCCATTCTTGTTAATTGATGGGGATTATCTGGTATAATAGTTGATCTTATCCATGGTGTAACAGTTACTTGAGGATTTGGTTGTGTTTGACGTATTTGGTGTTCTTGATAAGGTCTTCCATGCTCACGAATTGCCATTCTTCTTATCATGTCATTATCATATTGTCTATCTTGAAAAGGTCTTCCATGTTCATTAACTGCCATTAATGTAGTAACTTCAGTTTCTTGTGGATTTAGTTTGTATCTTTTAACTAAATGTTTTAATTCTTCTTCAAATTTTTGAAGGTCATTTAAATCTGCCATTATTCTTATTAATGGTTTATCTTTAAATAATCATAAAAAGTGAAAAACTTAATTAAAGAGCATAAACTATATTAACTAATGACAACATTTTTAATTAATACAGTAAACCGAGACAAAATACTTGAAATGTTAAAAGAAGAACAAAAAGTTCGCTATTCTAAAGGTGTTCAAGAAGCATATACTGAAGAATACCACGCATCAAAAAGAAATAACTATAAAAGAGTTAATATTGAACAAGAGATACAAAAATTTATACTAAGAAAATTTGGATTTATTGATAATAAACAATCACTTGAAGAATATTGGAAAATTCCATCAACCTATTGGAATGATGAAGAAATAAAAAATAGTATATTTTATATGAAACTAAATATATTTCAATATCCAAAAGTTAAAATTGATGACAACATAATTAATACTGTTTTGTTTGATTACAAAACTGAAAATTTAATTAATTTGACTTCTTTACAAAATAAAAATAAGCCACTTGTAATTCTTGCTGGAAGTATGACCTGACCCCCATTTAGAGCCTCTATGAATAAATATCAAGAATTTTATAATAAATATTCTTCTGTTGCAGATATTTATATTTTGTATATTTTAGAGGCTCACTTTGTTGAAAAAGACAAAGAAGGTAACTTTATAGGTGGTTGGCCAATTGGTTATCAATATAACTATGAACAAACAAAAACAATGGAAGAAAGAAAAAACATGGTTAAATTATTAATTGATGAATATCATCCAACTATACCTATATTAATTGATAATATGGAAAATGACTTTCAAAATGCTTATAATCCTTGGCCTGATAAAGCTTATGTATTTATGGATGATAAAATTAAATACATTGCCAGAAATAATGATGATGGAACAAGAGATATGGTATGGACTGACGAAATATCATTAATTATGAATGATTTATAAATTTACATTAGTTTTTGTGAATGACGAACAATATTTTGTTCTGATAACAAATAATGTAAAATTATTAGCATTTTATTTTTTGATGTATTATTTTTTTATTTTCAATGTATGACAAAATATTTTTACTTTCTTGGATTTTATATTTTTTTGAAATATCAAGTAATATATTTTCCTTATAATCTATGAGAATATCAATGTAATTTTCTTCAATATGTAATATATCAATATTTGAAATTATTTTTACTTGTAACAAACACATTGATGAATGCATTATTATAATTTCATTGTCAATTTCAGTTGGATTATCAAATTTATGATTAAAATCTAATTCAATATTATTAACAGCACAAAAATATTTTTCTTGATCTAAAAAATTTAATCCAATTGATATTTTTTTTTTATCATGTGCAATAATTGTTTTATTAACTATCATATCTTTTGAATAAAAATAATAATCAGTTATTGATTCTATATTATTTATAACAGATTTTTCAGTAAATCCACCCTCATTAAAATAAATAAAATCACAAAAATCATAATTAGTTAAATCACCATAAACCAGTGAGTAAATATTATTTAATGGATTACAAATCTTAAACTCCAAATTACTGTTTGAGTATGGTATTATTAATTCATATTTATTCACAATATGTAAAGTATTATTTTTAATTTGATAAAATTCAAAAAAAATAGTATTTTTTTCATTTTTATAATTTGTATATAAAAATCCAAAAACTTCACGTTCTGGAAAAATTACAAAATCAAAAAAAATTCTAACTTGTTCTAATTTATGTGTTAATATTATGTTATCATTGCTATCATATAATGAGATAATTGGTGTTGTATCCCAAAAGTTATGTTCTTCTTCATAAGCAATTAATGTTTTGTCATTAAATTTTTTTTTTGCAAGTAAATATTTTTTATTACTCATAATAATATATTAACTTATTTTTTTATATATTATTATATATGTCAACTTATCAAAGCAAATATTTGAAATATAAAAATAAGTATTTAATATTAAAAAAACAATTTGCAGGAATGAGGTTATTTCCAGATAGTCCACCATCAAGTCCAAATAAAAAAGTACCAGATAATTTATCACTTCCTAGATTTAGTTATGGTACACCAAATAACAGTAAATCTAATTCTGATAATTATATGCAATTAAGAATAAATACTGATAATGATGATGATTCTGAAACAAGTAGTTTTAAATTACCTTCATTAAGAAGTTTTGATTCACCAGTAAAAAGCTCAGCATCTACATTAAGAAGTTTTGATTCACCAGTTTTACCATCAGTTAGACAAAGTAAAAGCAGTCCAGAATCACATAATTTTTTACCAATTAAAATAAGAGACTTAGAGTTACCTAGTCAACCAAGTGTAAGTAGAATTCCTCAATTATCACCAATAGATAATGAAATAATTTCAATATTAAATTCATATTACGGTAATAATTGGGTATTAACAGGTTCTGTTGCTGTCAAATTATATTTAATTTTATTAAATTTACAAGAATTATTAACTTTTCCAACCAGAGATATTGATGCTCTAGTTTTAAAAGAAGATAAAAGAAAATGTGATATTACTGAAAAAAAATTAGGTAATTATTCAAGAGTTCAAAAAACACTTGAACGTTCAGTAACTTTTATTAATAATGATACATCATTTGATGTTACTTGTGTAAATTCTATGCCAAAATATAATAAAATTTTTGGTATTAATGTTATTTCCCCTTTAGTTTTATTAAATTATTATTATGATGATGAAAGAGATAAAGATGCACCTAAAATAGATGCTTTACAAAAAGTAATTACCCAATTACAAAAAAATAATGGTAATAATTTAAAGATATAATATTTTTTATTTATATATAAATGAAAAAAATATTATATAGCTACTGTTTAATATTTACAAGTGTTTTAACATCAGGATATATAATTCCAGATGATTTTAAATTTGTTGTTACACTAAAAAAATCGTTTTTTGTTATTTTATCAGGAAGCTTAACAGCATACTATGTATTAAGTAATATGAATAAACTAGAAAATTAATTTTATTAACCAAAGTACACAACGTTACTTTTATTGACCAAAGTACACAACGTTACTTTTATTGACCAAAGTACACAACGTTACTTTTATTGACCAAAGTACATGGACATATAATCTTTAGTCCATTTTAATGCAAATAATTTTTTAAATTTTTTCCAATTTTCAACAAATATTTTTGATTTCATAAATTGTGATAATAATTTTAATAATTTTTCTTCCATAACTTTAACTTGGAAATTAACTTTTCCACCTGATGTTATTTTAAATGAGTCGATATAGTTTATTAAAGCATCAACATTTATTAAAATATTTGTAGTAATAATTTGTTCAGAATTACGATTTCTAATTGAGTCATCAGTATTTTTAACACTATTAAAAAGTTCTTCATAATAATATCTCATATCTTTGTTATTAGCAAAAAAACTACTTGTTGTTTGTGTTATGTTTTGGAATAATTGATTTAAATAAGTTATTTGACTATTAACAGTTGATGCATATTGTGTCATTGAAGAAGTGTATACGTTATATATAGATAAAGAAATACTTAATGTACCATAAATACTTAATAAAGTTTTAAATTTTGTACTATCTGAAATTCCTGAAATCCAATATACATAATGAACACCTAAAAATATTATTAGTACATATAGCTTATTTTTTAAAATAAAATCTATAAATTTTTTTATATCGCTCATAATTATATTACATTATATTTTTTTTTTATGACATATTATAATATAATATAATGAATAGTAACATTGTAATTTTTGGTAATACTATTAGTGTTAACACATTGTTAGTGATATGTATAATTGCTTTTATATTATTTTTATTATTTCGAGGTGAAGACTTTTCAAATGTAAAAACTTGTTCTGATATAGCACCTGGAAACTGTGATTCTGAACTTTGTGCTGAATTATCATTTTGCAAACCTCAAAAACAAGAAAACAGCGATAAATGCAAATGTCAACAAAGAACAGAAGATGATTAATATATTTTTATTTATTAATTTATACATTAAATTAATAAAATAAATATTTTTGTTGATAATCTATTAAATATACATATTAAATAATAAAATAATTAATAACTTTAGTTTCTAGTTAATACAAATGCATATAACTCAGATAATTCTTCAATAAATTTATATCTTGATGATCCACCGAAATGTCCTTGTTCAGTTTCCATTCTAACAACTTGAACATTATTATCAGTTTTATATTCTCTTAATTTTGATAAAAACTTTAATGGTTCCCAATAAGGAACTCTTGGATCATGTAAACCGCCTGATAAATACATATTTGGATATTCAGCCTTTTTAATATTAGTATATGGACAATATTGTTTTATATATTCATAATCTTCTTTTTCATTAGGATTACCCCATTGAGTCCATTCTTCAACAGTTAATGGAATTTTTGAATCAGACATTGTATTTAATACATCAATAAAGGGAACACCAGGAATTACTGTTTTAAACAAGTCTGGTCTCATAGTTACAGTTGCACCCATTAATAGTCCTCCTGCTGATCTACCTTCAGATACAATATTTTTTTTACTTGTATAGTTATTATCAATTAAATATTCTGCACAAGTAATAAAATCTTTAAATGTATTTAATTTATTATACATTTTTCCTTGTAAGTACCAATCATAACCTAAAAATGAACCGCCTCTTACATGAGCAATTGCATATAAATAACCTCTATCAAGTAAAGGTAAAATCTTGTAAGAAAATGTAGTATTCACTGTATGACCATATGAACCATAACCATATAAATATAACGGCATTGATCCATCTTTTTTAAACATATCTTTTTTATATATTAGTGAAACCGGAATTCCTAAAGATGTTCCTTCTTGTGGAACCCACACTCTTTCACAACTATATAATGATTGATCATAATTGGGTACATTTTGTTCATGTACTACTTTATTTTCTAATATTTCCATATTATAATCAATTAGTTGTGTTGGTACAGTTGGAGATGAAAAACTAATATTTAAAATATTAGTGTCATAAATATTATTAACACCAAAACCAATTGTATACACATTAGGAGAACAATAACATTTATGATTAAACTTTACATAATCAATAAAATTGTAGTTAATATTATTTAAATGGGATATTTGTTTAATTGTTCCATCAATAAAACTATAAACATTAATATACATATTACCATTAATTTTTGTTGAAAAAACAAAGTAATCTTTAAACAGTGACATATTATTAATATAAATATTTTCATCATATGGAATAAATGTTTCCCATTCACTATTTGTTTCTGTATTTGCTTTTACTATTTTCCAATTAGTTGCATCTTTATTAGTTAAAATATAAAATGTTCCTAAATGATGATCAGCATAATACTTAACATTATTTTCCAATTCTTTAATTAATTTGTATTTTAAATGATTTTCATTCAAGTTAATATATAATGAATAATTTGAATCATAATTACCAATTGTAATCATTACAAATTGTTTATCACTACTTAAACCTGCATTTAAATCATATTCTTCATTAGTTTCTTTATAAACAAGAGAATTATTATTATTTAAAAGATTAAATACCCATAACTCACAAAGTCTATTTTTTTCATCACCAACTAAATAGTACAATAAAAAATCATTTGCCCAAAAATATGAACAATATGCTAATTTAGGAATTTTTGTATCTATGTTTTGTTTTGTTTTTAGATCAACCATAATAAAATCATATTTTTCACTACCATCATAATCTACACCATATGTCATTATATTATCATCTGGTGAAACATCAAATCCAGTTACATCACACTGTTTCTTTCCTTTTGCTAATTCATTTATATCAAGTAATATTTCTTCTTCATTTGTATCAATATTTAGTCTACAATGAATATTATAATCATTACCTTCTAAATATCTACTAAAATATTTATATTGACTATTAGGTCCGTTAACATATTTATAAGTATCATATGTTTCTCTAATGTAAGATTTAATTTCACTGTACAAATTAGTTTTTAATTCTTTATGTGGTTCCATAATTAAATCTGTATATTTATTTTCAGTATTAATTAGTTCTAATACTTCATTATTAGTTCTGGTATCATCTCTAATCCAAAAATAATTATCTTCTACTTCAATAGGTGGATTCATAAGTTTATCTTTGTTAGAACCTCTAAATTCACCTTCTACATCTCCAAATTTTACGATAGTTTTTTGTTTTCTAGTTATTGGGAAAGCCATAAACAATGTAACTAATTATATAAATTTTTTTTTTTCAATTTTTTATACGTTATTATATATGAGTTGTCATAATTTTGTTAATAAATGTCAATATTTACTTTATGATTTAGGAGAAAAGAAAAGAGTTTATAATAATTATAATGAATTTCATGTACACGATGTTGCAAATATGTTAGGTGGTTGTTCAAATCCAAGTAATTCTGTTTCATCATATCTTAATCAATATAAAGAAGATGGTAAATTTCATATATTTGTTATGAATGATTATTGTGCACAATCTTTTGGAATTATTTATCATGACTTGAATAATGGACCTTCTTATATATATTCTGTTTGGGAAGCATCAAACTTTGCTTATCTTATAACAGAAAATGGAACTGAATGTGATGATAAATGTGTTATTGCGTTAAGTTACTATTTATATTATCATTATGGAATTTCAAATTTAAGTATAGTTATACACTCAAATGATAATTATGATAGTCCACAACATGATCAACCTCCTGTTTTAAATAGAACTTTAGATGAAATGGGTGTTTATTATACCGGCTTAGATACTTTTTCTGTAAGGCATAGTGTTGTTAATATGGCTAGAGCTGCTGCTAAACCTGTTGATCCAGAAGCAAAAGCAAAAAGACAAGCAAGATTTGGAACTGGATTTAAGCAAAAATACTTAAAATATAAACAAAAGTACTTAGAACTAAAAAAACAACTTAGTATGAAATAATTTTTACCATCTATTAATATAATTTTTACCATCTATTAATATAATTTTTACCATCTTAGTGTATAATCTTTTTTCCCAACAAAATCATATTTTTTAAAAAATAATTTATAATTATCAAGTAAATAAGAAGGTAAATTTTTTAGTTTAATAATCTCATCTAAATTAAACTTTGATTTTCTTTTTATTATAAAATCAATAAACTGATCAATAACATCAGTACTTTGTGCAGACCAAATTATAGCTTTTACATTTTTGTCTTCATCAGAATCTTTCCATTTTTGCATAATTTCTTTTAATTGAGCTTTCAATGTTTTCATATCACTATTAATTAATTTATGTTTACCATCATTATAAATTACAATTATTTGACCTTCTGCTAATTTTTGCCACCATTTATATAATTTTTTATGTAAAATTTTTTCATAAGAAACTTCTTTTACCCATTTACCTCCCATTTTTATCCATATGTTACCATCTTTACCCTTCATTTGTTTTCCTTCCTTTTCTCCACTTGCACAATATCCTAAACCTTTTGGAGAAGGTTCATCACCAGTGTAAGTTTTATTTTTATTATTTTTACAAATTGGCATATATTATATATGATAAAAAATTGATTAATATATGATAAAAAATTGATTAATATATGATAAAAAATTGATTAATACAAATATTTAATTATTATTTATAATTTATGTCATATCTAGAAAAGGAAAAAGAACTTGTTAAAAATACTTTTTTAACAAAACAAATTAATAAAGATGCAGTTATTTATAATATAAAAAGGCAACAATATTATATACCTATATATCCTAAAAAAATTAGTTCATATGGTTTTGCGAGTGTTAAACCAGAAAAAATCTTTTCTCATCATTTATTAAACTTTTATTTTGAACCATATTACGAAGGCACAACATTATATTTAAAATTTGCAGTATCTAATGGCAATGGTACACATAAAGAAATTGTTCCATGTAAAGAATACTTTCCTGAACTTTGTGTTAAAGGTCTTAATAGTAAAGAAGAATTAATTGATGCTGTTATCATTTTAAACAATAAAAATAAGAATTATAAAAATAAAATTTATGAAGCCAAAAAAGAATTAGAATCTATTAGTAAAAATAACAATGAATTTGATATATTAAATGAGGAAGAACTAAAAAATATATGTAATAATTTAGAAGAGGATAATAAAAAAATAGAAAAAGAATACTTGACACTAATTAAAGAATTAGAAACACAAAAGAAAAATTTTAAATTCTAGTTAGTTTAATCAATTAAAAAAATATATAATTATTTTAATGTCAGATCATCTAGAAAAGATTACAAAACTAAAAACAACACTACATAAATTATTAGAACGTCATAAAAAAAATAAACTAAAAATTGAAAAACTAGAAAATAAAAATAAAGAATTTGAAAAGAAATTTAATAATTTTTTAGTAAAAGAAAATGAAGACACAGAATTAATAATAAAATTAGACAAAAAAATATATTCATTAAGAGAAGAAAATAATCAATTAAGAGAAGAAAATGCAATGTTAAAAGAAGAACTTGAAAAAATAAAAATTAAAGCTTAAAAAATTGATTTAACAATATATTTATACAATAAAAAATAGTTTTATGGATACAAATTCACAATGTCATTTTTGTCGCGAAAGATTTTCTTCAAGTTATAAACCAATTGCTGTTTTTACAAGATGTGGTCATGTATTACACACAACATACCCGTGTTATAATAGTTACTGTTCAATATGTGAAGATTATGGTGGACATCCAGTACCAATAAAAAATTTTGAAAAAAATAAACAAGACTATATAAATGGTTTATCTATTACAAGAGAAAAAATAAACTTTAATATAGTAGATAGAGTTAGAGGTTTATGGAGATTATTAATATCTTTACCATATATTTCATCACTAATTTTTAGGTTATATTTTAAATTAGTTAATAAAGAATATTTGCATTGGTTGAACAAATATTTAATTAAAACATTAAATATAAATGTTATGTGTTCTGATGAATCACTAAGCTTATTACTAAATTCATCTTATAAAAGAGTTTTAATTGCAAATCATACTAATTATCATGATGCTTTAGTAATTGGTTCATTATTATCTCCAGAAAATAATTTTGGTTTTGTTGCATCACCAATAATTAATACTAATTTATTTGGAAAAGCAATAACTGAAGTTGTTCCAAATATTATTATTAGTGATAATAAAAATGAAAGTAATTTTGATAAGATTGCTAAATATTTTAAAAAATACCCAAAAGAAAGTAGACTATTAATATTTCCAGAAGGTATGTTAACACATAGTTTAACAATTGGAAAATTTAGAAGTACTGCATTTAAACTAGGATTTCCTGTTCAACCTATTATATTAAAATATTATCAAAATATTTTTGATTTGTTAAACTTTGACATTTGGTGTTATAAAAAAATAGATGTTGAAGTTAAAGTATTAAAACCAATAAATACACTTGGATCATACAACTCTATTGAAAATATTAGAAAACTAATGGCAAAAGAAGGTGAAATGCAATTATCTAATGTTAGTAACAGAAAAATAGAATAGGCAAAAAAATTGAATTCATAATTTGTATTTCATCTAATTATTTTATAATTTAACAAGTAAATTATAAAAAAATTGAATTCATAATTTGTATTTCATCTAATTATTTTATAATTTAACAAGTAAATTATAAAAAAATTGAATTTTTTTAATTATATATATAATTGTTATTTGTATGGGTAATAATAATAGTTCAAATAATAAAAATAATAGTTCAAATAATAAAAATAGTAAAATTGTTCCAACAGTAGAACGTATGTTCATGTTAGGTATTATTGATCCACAAAATGATTTTTTCAGTGGTGGATCACTTCCAGTTAAAAATGCCGAAGATGTAATTGGTCCTATTAATAAATTAAGATTTTTATGTTATGATCATATGTACACATTTATTTCACAAGATTACCATCCAAATAATCACATGTCGTTCGCATCTACACATAATGAAAAACCCTTTGTAGAAAAAACCTTGACACTTAATCTTAAACAAACAAATGGAGTTGAAAATGAAATTGTTGTTAAACAAACATTATGGCCTTCACATTGTATTCAAGGTACTAAAGGGACTGAATTTCATAAGGATTTTTTACTTTTAAAATCTGATAAAATATTTAGAAAAGGCACAATGGAAAATGTTGAAAGCTATAGTGCTTTTGGTGATCAATTTTATGGAAAATATGAATGTACATCTTTAGATAAATGGTTAAAATCAAAAAATGTAACTGATATTGTTATTGTTGGTATTGCAACAGATTTTTGTGTTTATAATACAATATTAGATGCACAAACATTTGGATTCAAAGTACATTTAATATTATCATGCACCCGAGGTGTAAATGAAGAAAACACAAAACAAGCATTAGAACATTTAAAAACATTAACAGAAGTTTTTATATATGATGATGTTGAAGACTTTTATGATTTAAATAAAAAATACTTTGTTCAAATTTAAAAATTATTTTATTAAAATAAAAAAAATTGATATTTTATTTATTAATTATCTATGTTTTATGTTATGGAGTCCCAACAAATTATTAATGGATTTAATATTTCAGTTAATTACACAAATTCTATTTTAAGTATAACTGTCGTAGACATTGAAACTTTAGAAATGTATACCATAAAGTCACAAGAAGAATTTTATAAAAAATTTAAACCAGTTGATAAATTTTATAATTTATTATTACATGCTATCAATAAACAAGATGGTTTTAATATTGTTATAGAAGAGGAAAATAACAATTCTGTATTATGTACTGTAACATTTAGTAATCAATGTATTAATATAACTAAAAAGTTTCATCTTTATAAAGTTCAAGAAGGTTTAACTAACAAAATTAAAATGTTAGAACTAGAAAATCAACGTCTCAAAAAAGAAAATGAAGACATTAAAAAAGAAAATATAAACATCAAAAAAGATTTTTATAAAGATTTAGGAACTTTTTATCAACAAATGTTAATTAAATATATTAAATTTGAAGAAGATAATGATGTTTGTAATAATAAAGATGAAGAAACTGTTTATGAAGATGAGTTAGTTTGTGAAGATGAAGAGTCAGTTTATGAAGATGATGAGTCAGTTTATGAAGATGATGAGTCAGTTTATGAAGATGAAGAGTCAGTTTGTGAATGTGATATAACTTTAAATACAGATACTACAGAAAATCGTGTTTACAATTGTAACTGTGATTGTGATTATGAAAAATCTAACTGTTCTGAAACTATTATTGAAAATAACAATAATGTTTATGAACTATTTGTTGATAAAGATAAAATTCAAATTAGTATTAATGGTAATATTTCCAATTATAGTCCTGGTATGTTTCCACAAAAAATACATAAACTATATTGTACACAAACAAATAGATCAGATGACAAAAGTACCCTAATAATGCTTGATTATTGTTTAAATAATAAATGTGTTGATGAAATAAAAATAGATTTTGTTGACAATAATAATTATTCAAATCAAATTATAAAGTTATTAAAAAAACATTATGACTATACCAAAATAACTATTATAACAAAAAAACCAATTAATATTAATGGACTTGAAAATCACTGTCGTAAATATGATATTAGACTTCTTTATAATTCTCCTTGTGTAGTTATAAAATTATAAAAAATTATTTTAAATATTTTCCTGATATATGTTTATTAGCATTTTTTATAAAAATTGAAAAAATATTATTGTCAATAATATATTATTATTTATGTTAATTACAAATAGTATTACTCCAAAGTTAGTATCTAGTTATATTGATGAAAATGTAAATAATAAATTTTTAGAAATTTTTAATAAGCATTGTAATGGTAATAAACCGGTTACAAGTAAAAGTTTTAAATTCAGTGAAAAAGATAATATTGAAAAAGATTTTGAACCAATAATAAATATCGCATCTAATTTACTTTGTTATAATGATTTTAATATAAATACAAACCATGGTTTTGTTGAATTGTGGAAATATGAAGCATCTGGTTCTAAAGTATGTGGTCCTCTTGCCATACATATTGATGATTATGGTGCTGTTAATTTCCCAGTGGAAACGTGTATTTTTTATTTGAATAAAGATGATGGTGTTATTGGAGGAAATTTACGTTACAATGAAAATATAGAAAAACAAAGTTGCTTTGGTATGTTTTCTCGTAATTTAAAATGCTTAGACATTTCAAGTCAAATGGTTGTACTATTAAATGGTAATCTTGAGCATATACCAGAAGATATTTCAGGTTTTGGATCTAGGAAATGTATTGTAGTTCAATTTAGATCATTTGATAGAAATTAAAGTACAAAAAATTGAATTTAATTTTACAGATATTACAAAAATAAAATCTAGCCAAGAAATTAAAACTATTGTATATGGTAAACCTTCTATTGGATTACCAGAATATGTTAAACAAATTAAGTGTTAGTCCAATTAAATATGAATTAAATAATGACTATGTATTATTTCAAAATGATTGTAATACAGATGTGTTAAGCTATATATTTGATAGAGGTATTAAAAATTTTACTGTGTTTTATGATAATACAAGAAGATATAATCAAAGTTTTAATTACAAGTATTTTTAATCTTATGTTAATAGCATTGATGTTTTAATAATAAATGATAATGACTATATGATACATTATGGAGTACTAAGTTTTGACATAAATAAAATTAAAAAAATTTACATACCAATAAATTTTTATGAAAAAATTAGTGATCGAGTTTTTAGTGATAATGGTATAGTTGGAGTTTATGTTAAAATAAATAAAACTTATAACAAAGAATATGATTTATCTTCTGGTTATGTTATTTTTTCATTAAAAAAAAATATTTGGTTAGATATTTTGTTTTGAACTATATAAAAAATTGAAATTATTTTATATTACCATAATATTATAATATTTATGCTAAGTTTAAATGAAGTAAGTACTATTGTTAAAGAACAAATTGTTGTAATACTTTTTTATTTCGAACTATTTTTTTCTGTAAATATTATTACTTTTATTTCATTGACTTGTTTTTTTGTAATTTTAAATTTTGTTTGGCAGTACGATTATGTAATTGAATTAAGTATAAAAAATCAAATAATAAAAAATTTTGAACAAATTATATCAAGGCAAATAATAGAAATTGCTGAACAAAATGAAGTGATTAATAAGAAAAATGAAGAAATTGATAAACAAAAAAAAGAGATTAATAAGAAAAATGATGAGATACAACAATTAATTAAAGATTGTGATGGAGTTCAAAATTTAGTATCAAGAATGTGTTTAGAAACCTCACAAATTGTTGATGATGATTTAAGTTATATTCAAAAAAAAAAATATGATGAAATTAATGCAAGAAAAATACCTAGTATTATTTATGGTAAAGAATCTGTTGGATTACCCGAATATGTTAAAAATATTAAATGTTCACTAATAATTAGTAATAGTGGTAAGACTGGACCAATTAGTTATGATTTAAATAATAATTATATATTAAAATCAGTATTTAATGATGATGTATTTATGTATATGTTTAATAGAGGTATTACAGATTTTTCTGTTGTTTACGATAATACTAATAAAGATTTTAACATTGATTTTAGTTACTTTTCATCATATTTTACTAACATTGATGTTTTAGTACTTAAAAATCACGATAATATATTAATTCGTCTCCCAACATCAGCTTTTTCTAAAATAAAACAAATTCTTATTCCTATACATATTTATGAAGCAAACTGGAGGGGATATTCTACTTATACTGAAGTAATACATTCAAAATATGATAGATATATTAACAATTCTACTGGTATGGTATCTTTTTTATTAAAAAAATAATAAAATCAATACACAATACATGAAAATATATTTTAACAAATATCATATAATATATAAATAACTTATTACCAATTTGTGGTATACATTCTTTTACTATATTTGGAAACAATATTTTAATTATATCACTCAAAATTATTGATAATGGTATATATAAAAATGGTATTAAAATGATATAATGACATAGGGATGGTGGTTGTGAATAATCAAATAACATAAAGTAGTATGTTATAAATAAATAAATATTTATTCAATTTTTAATTAGCAAAGCTAAATAAAAATAAATGGCTATTAATTTAAAATGAGATTTTCAATTATATGCACACAATTTTTAATTAGCAAAGCTAAATAAAAATAAATGGCTATTAATTTAAAATGAGATTTTCAATTATATGCACACAATTTTTAATTAGTTAAAATTATATATTATTATAAAGTTCAGATTCATCACTATATTTTTTTAATTCTACTGTTAATTTTTTAGGAATTTTATAATACATTGATGAATCAATTAACCACATACTCGGTCTATTTCTATACTCAGTTTCTTTAATATATTCAAAAACTTTTTTGTAAATTTTAATTTTTACAGGGTCACTTAATTTTTTATTATAACATAAAAACTCGTATGGATATTTTATTTTAAATCCATTGTTAGTATAATAAGAATAACCCATTAAATTATTTATATTATCTAAAACGTATTCTATTGTTTCTTCAGAACACTGCATAAATACATAATGAAGTGGTGTTAATCCCTGATTATCTTTTGGCTTATTATTAATATCAAGACCAAGTTCAAATAAATATTTAATATGAGGTAAAAAATTTAAATATGTTACTAAACTTAAAATTGTGTGACCATTTTTATTTTTATATTTGTAATCAACACCTAAAGTTATAATTTCTCTTAATTCATCTACTGTTGTTCCAAACATTCTTAACGCAACAAATGCAACATTATTATCATCAGAAACAATAATATTTGGATCAGCACCTTTTTTTAAAAATTCAATAATATATTTTGGTTTAATCCCATTAGTACATAATAATTCAAATGGTGTTTTATTAATACCATTTTTAAGATTAATATTTGCACCATTATCAATTAAATAATGAATTTTTTCAATATCATGAATACATAAATTATTTTCTTTTGCACAAATATAATGCAATATTGTATTTTTACCAGGACCTGATACATTAATATCATTAATTTGTGAAACTATTTTTTTAGTTAATTCAATATTTAATCCAAATATAATTGTGTGCATTGGTAATTTACTAGTAACTTTTTCAGGTTTAGTTAAAAGTTCAATATGATTATTAAAAACATAATCATACCATTCATGTTGTTCTTCAATTGTTGCTTTAGTAAACATTAAACTAGAAAAAAGCGGTACTAAAAATGAACTTTCTTCATTCATTTCAAAAAATGATAAATTATTATAATCTAAAAATTCTATCAAGTCATTTAATATAACCTTTTTTGCACTGTGAAACAAAAAATTTAATATATGTTTATTATTTTGAGAAACTAACTTAAAATTTAATTTTAACTTTGTAATTCTTTTTAATAATTCTGGTGTCATATTTAAAAATAAATAATGAATTGGTAATATAAAATCACCATAATATTCAATTTTTGTTGTTTTATTAAAAACAAATTCAATAAATGTATCATCAATATAATCACATACTGGATTACATACTTGTTTAACTATTTTTTTTACATTATTGCAAATATCATCTTCAAAAGTAATTCTTGCAAAACAAGTATTAAATATACTATTTTCCATACAAATAATTATTCTTAATAAAAGTAATTTTATTCAATTTTTCCAAATAAAAAAATTGATTTTTTTACTGTATATAATACTAATAAAATTTTTATGTCAAGTTTCGTTGGGCATTTAAATGATAATATTTTTAGTAGTATCATCAATAGTAATAGTAATAGTACATGTACTGGTTTACAAAGATCTGTAAGTAATCAAGAAAGAGGATCAAATGATAACTTGTTAATATTTGAAGAACTGGATTTACAGTATTTGGCAAATGTTAAAAAAAGATCTATTAATAACGTAACAACTTCGCATGATCCTGGTTATACATATAAAAAAGGTATGAAAGTTAATGGAAAAGTAATGAAATATACAGAAGACAGAAATATTAATTTTTCTTTTGATAGATTTCATGTTATTGGAGCAACTGATGGTCATGGTGGATCACCTAAAATGTCTATTTTAGCAAGTGGTAGTTTCCCAATATTTTTTATTGAAAACTATAAAAAATTAGAAACAATTGAATTGGCTTTGTTAAAAACATTTGAAGATATTAATAACCTAGCTGAAACAAAGGGCGGAATTGGTGGAACAACCTTAACTGTTTGTGTTATTGATAAAGTAAATAAAAAAGCATATGTTGCTAATTTAGGTGATTCAGTAACACAAATTTTTAGAAGAATTGAAAACTCATTTGTTTCTGTGTTTAGAACTGTGTGTCATGATGCTGACAATTTAGTTGAACAACAAAGATTAACTGATTTATTTGGTTCTTCTGTCAAGTTTGATTTTGGCAGAGGATTATTAGGAGGTTCAAAATATGCTAAACTATATGGTCATGAAATTATGGTTGTTGGAGGTATTGGTGATTTTCAATTTCCATCTGGTTTTATTAAAAGAATTCCTGATATAAATGTTTTTGATTTGCAAGATAATGATGTTATAATTAGTTCATCTGATGGATTTTATGAAACATTTATTACTGGAATCAATATTTTAAGTGCAGGTAGAGATGAACAGGAAATAATTTGTGACCTAAATAAATTATATGATGAAAATAAATTATATAATTCAACAACACTTGCTTATGATTTAATGGAAAGTCATGCACAACAAATTGCAAGATTATATGGTAATGTAAAAGAAGTAGAAGGAATTAAAAAAGTTAGAGACAACAATGTAATACTTACATATATTATTAACTAATCAAAAACCGCACTTTAATTTGTTTCAGTAATTTTAATATATATATTAATATATAATATTAATATATGACATCATTTTTAGTTGTTGGTGCTGGGTTAGCTGGGGTTGTTGTTGCTGAAAGAATAGTTAATTTATTAAATAAAAAAGTTACAATAATTGAAAAAAGAGATCATATTGGTGGAAATTGTTATGACTATGTTGATGAAGAAACAGGTATATTAATTAATAAATATGGTGCACATTTATTTCATACAAATAATGATCAAGTATGGAACTATATTAACCAATTTGATAAATGGGTAAGATGGGAACATAAAGTATTAACATATGTTGATAATCGTTATGTATCAATACCTGTTAATATAACAACAATAAATGAATTATGTAATGAAAATTTAAAAAATGAAGAAGAAATGTATGTTTGGCTTGAAAAAAATCAAGTTAAATATGAAACGATAAATAATAGTGAAGAAATGGCAAAATCAAGAATTGGTAATATACTTTATGATAAATTAATAAAAGATTATACATATAAACAATGGAATAAATATCCAAATGAATTAGATAAATCTGTATTAGAGAGAATACCTATAAGACCAAACTTTGATACAAGATATTTTAGTGATAAATATCAAGCTTTGCCACATAAAGGATACACACATTTTTTTAATAAAATATTAGAAAATAAAAATATTGAGGTTAAATTAAACACTGATTATTTTGATTATATTAAAGATAATAAATATGATGTAATTATTTTTACAGGTCCTATTGATTCATATTTTAATAATTTAGAAAAACTTGAATACAGAAGTATTGATTTTGATATTAAAGTTATTAAAAATACTCATTTTTATCAACCAAATTCTGTTGTAAATTATCCATCTATTGATATTCCTTTTACAAGAATTGTTGAATATAAACATTTTTTAAACCAACAATCTAATGATACAATTATTGTAAGTGAAAAAACAAATGATAATGGTGAACCTTATTATCCTGTTCCAAATAAAAAAAATTTAGATTTATATGAAAAATATTAATTATTAGCAAAAAATGAAGAAAAAAATAATATATTTTTTATAGGAAGATTAGCAAATTATAAATATTTTAATATGGATGAAACAATTTTAAATAGTTTACAATTTTTTGAAAATACTATTCAAAAATTATTTAATAATACTTAATGATCTAAATAAATTATATAATAAAATAAATTATTTGGGTCATCTACACTTGCTACTATTTATGATGATGTAAAACAAGTATCTACAATTAAAAAACCCAGAGACAATAATACCATAACAACAATTATTGTTTAGTTTTTTAGTTATTAAATAGTTTATTTGTAAATTAGTTGTTTTAGTTTAAAAATTCCAACTGCTGATAATATTATTGAACTATAAAATATAAAAGTTTTTTTATTAGGAAATGTGTTGTTACAATATAATTGTGGTATTTCATCAATTTTTATTTGACACTTGGGACATTTACCTGATTTCGTTGAATCTTCTATCCATGTTTTATATGTTTTTGATTCAAATTTACCGTTGCATTGTGGACATGCATAATAAAAGTCACCAATTTTTATTGGATCTAATGTCACTTCACAAACTGTATCATTTTCTAATAATTTATTTTTTGAATGAACTCTTTCAACATCATTAATAAAAATATTTATATATTTGTAATATAAATTCAAAAAACGTTCTGTATTATTTCTATTATTTCTATAAACTGGAATAACTGGCGCATTAGCTGGTGGAATAACTGGTTCAATAACTGGTACTGGAATATTTTCTTCTGCAGGTACAACATTATTTATTGGATCATCTTCTGGATATTTATCATAGTACATACGTTTATAATCAGAATAACGAACTGTTTCTAAATTATTGTCATAATTCATATTAAAATGTGATTGTTTTAATTCAATATTATCTCCTAAATTATAAAAAGATTCTGATGTTAATAAATTTTTTGTTTCAAGATTTTTACTAATTTCATTATTTATTAATTTTATTTTTTGTTGATTCAACATTTTAGAATATGTAAAAAAAAATATTCGCTCTTTACATGATGTTTGATAATCATATATTAAATATGTTATTGTAATTGGAACTTCATTTTCATCATCATGTGTTACTTCAATTAAATCATTTTCACTAAAAACGTAACTTGATACTGGTTGAATATCATTAAATGCTCCAACTTCATCACTTTGATCTAAAATATAAAAATAATAATCATTTGATTTATAAATATGTTCTGGATTTTCTCTTGAATCAATAAAATTATGTTCACCAATTTTTAAACTTGATAATTTTTTTGGTGATTTAACTATTATTGTTCTCATTAAAGTATTTATAAAATTTAGCTTTATTTTTTCACTTGAATTTACATTGTAATTAATTTCAACATGTCTTGTAATTAAATATTCAATTGTGTTATGTCGAAATAGTCCTTCTGCTTCTGATTCTGTCATTCCATAATATTTAACAATCAAGTCAATTGGAACATTATTTTTTTTTTGTAAATGAATCACTAAATTATATTTAGATGAATTAATATATAGGGAAAAAATTGATGTATTTCTAATTGGAAAATTTAAATATTCAGTATTGTTATTTTTATAATTATAAGAATTTAAATATTTTAATATATCAACAGAAACTGTATCAATTAATAATGTATTTGGAATTTCTAATATTTCTTTTAATGACATGTTTTCATTTAATATAACTCTATTGTCTGTTTCTATCCATTCAGTTAAATCAAATACGTCAGACAAGTTTTTTTGTGGTAAATTATATTTTGGAACAAAAATAAAACTAATTTTATTAATTGAATCATAATTGTTAAACCAAATATTTTTTACTATTTCTAATTTTTCATTATTTGAAAAGTCAAAAGTAAAAATATTTTCTTTTATTTTATGAGTTACCTTATAAGATTTATGTTCATGAAATCTTCTGCATCTAAGTTTAGAAAAAGTTATTTCTGGATCTTGTGTAACATAACACTGCATTTATATTTATTCAAGTTTTTTGTTTAAGTTAGTTAATAAAATTTATTATCAATAAACTAGTTAAAATAGATTCTGTTTCTTTAGTATCTACTATATCGGTTTTTAATGTTGGTAATGATTTATTATAATTATTAATAATTATATGATATTTATATCTATTCAAATTATACTTGTTAAATAAATCCATATAATTATAAAAACTAACAAATTCATTATTACAATAAACACCATAATCGTTATAATTATAAAAAGTTATAACATGATCATTAGTAAAACCTAATATACCTATTGAATTTTCAACTAATTTCATATTTATTTTATTAGAATCAAATAATTTAACTTGTGTAAATTTAATTTTTTTACCAAAAAAACAAATACATAAAAAGTTAATCATTTTTTCAATATCAACAAAATCTCCACTATAATTTTCAACAAAATTTTTTCCAATTATTGATTTATATATTTCCATAAATGTTCTTTCACAAAATTCATCTTCTATTCTTAAATGTACATTTTTATGTCTATAAATAAACATTTCAATTAGTCTAACAAGTTCTATTTCTTTTTCTTTTACTGTTTTACCAAAATATATTTCTAATTTAGTTTTAGATTCATTAAATATTTGTAATGCACTAATTTTATTTTCTATTAAGGTTTTTAATTGCAATCTTGTTTTATCACCAAAAAATAAAATCATTTGAATAGTATGATTCCAACATGTACCTAATCTGTTATGTAATATATAAAACGGTTCACTTGGAAAACTTGTATAATTATCAATTTCTATTATTTCAACTTCTGAGTTATCTTCACTTGATTCAAATATTATATTATTATCTAAATCAAATAATTCACTACCTCCATATATTTGTTTTTTTAGTTGTAAATATTTATTTTTGTATTTTATGTATTTATTATAAAACATTATTAATTGTTAGATTAAAAAAAATGAAATACTTATTTATTATTTATAATTAATATTATTATGATTAAAAAAATAGAATTAATTGGAAATAATATTGATAATATTTGTAGCACTATAAAAATTTACTGTGAAGATGTATTAGTAAAGTTAAGTGCTGTTGGAGATTGTTGTTCACAATCATGGTTTGAACTTTATGAAAATAAATCTTTTGATGAATGTATTGGTAAAACATATATTGGATGTAATGACACAGGATTAACACATGATATGGAAGAATCAGAAATTCAAGAACATGATATTAATCATATTTATGAATTATTATTTGATGACAACACTACATTTAAATTTTTATTACGTAATTCATCAAATGGTTACTATGATGGTTATATTTTAGAAGATACTAGTAATGCTAATTTATATCCAATTGAAGGGGGAAAAAAAAGTTTAATAATAATTGTTGGATTACCAGGGAGTGGAAAATCAACATATGCAAAAATGTTAAAAGATACTATTAAAAATAGTGTATTATATGATGATGTAGATGTATTTTTACAATCAAATATAAAAAAAATAAGAAATGATATTGAAAATAATAAAAAAGTAATTATTGTTCATCCAAATTTTTGCATATATGAAAGATACTATGATTTTATTAATAATATAAAATTAAAAAATAAATCTGAAGCAATTATAACATATTGTTTTTCATTAGACATAGAAAAATCTATTAAAAACATTAAAACACGTGAAGTAAATGAAACCTTTATTAATGGGTATGTTACAGATATTAAAAGATTATCAAATTATTATGTTCCAAATGAAGAATATATTAATATGAAATTGTTAGAAACCTATTAAAAAAAATGATTAATTTATTTTTAAAACTAATGGATATTAGTTTATGAAATATATAATTAAAACAGAAACTCTTGACGATATAATTAATTACGATACTGAAAAATACAATTCAAATAACCATTGGATTAATAATGTAAAACCTGATGACTATTACTTAAAATTATCTCAATCATACACTAATATGTGGATTGATATTTTTAAACCAGAATATAAAAAAATAGTAATTAATAATCCAAAACATTTAGAATGGATAAAACGAGCAAGTAAATTATGTGCACAAACTGGAAAATTTTCAAATCTTTTTATTGAAGACTTACTTGATACTTTATTTGATCTTGATATGTATAATTACTTATTTGATAATAAAGAATATTTTGTACGTGTTAATAACGTAAGTTTAAAATATGGTCAACATGGTATTGGTCCATATTCAAATTTAAAAACTATACTTGAATCAACAGTGAGTTCAATAAAAGGTCATTCTCCTATTTATGATGAAACTACTGAAATTACTATATATTTATTACCTTGGGTAAAAATAGAAGAATCAAATGAATTTAGAGTATTTGTATACAAGAATAAAATTACTGCAATATCACAACAAAATTTATATAAAAGATTACATATGACAAATATTGAAAACAAAATTGATCTAATTGTTGAATATTTTAATAATGTCATTAGTAAAAAAATAAATTGGATAGATACATATACATATGACTTTGCACTGATTAATGATGAACCATATTTTATTGAAATGAATTCATTTGGAAAAGAATATGCAGCTGGATCATCATTATTTCATTGGTTACATGATGAAAAAATATTATACAATGATTATGATGATACAATTGAATTTAGATATACTGTATGAAAAATAAATATACTGTATAAAAAAATATATTCTGTATAAAAAATGAAATTTTAAGTTATTATTGTAAAAGTTATTAAATTATGAATATAATTAAAAACATGTTTAGCACAATGCCATCACCAATTAATAAAAAAATACATCATAATTTAATTGATAATATTGTTAATAGACTTAAAAGAATTGAAGACATGTCTGTTAAAAATAAAACATTTGTCTATAATTTTAGATATGATATTAATGAAACATTATGGGAACCAAAATTAAAAGATACAATATTAGATTATAAAAAAAATTGTGAGCAAACAATGAATAATCCAATGTATGATTTAATATATAGATCTCGTTATAGTAATAATTTAGATAATTTTAAATCTGGTTTTATAAAAATTTTTAGTCAGTTAAATCAATCTATTGTAATGTCTGATTTTATTATGTTTAATAAAAATTATGAAATTAATTTTTTAGAAGTTGATAGATTATTGCCATATTGTAAAATTAAAGTAGTTGATAGTGAAAATTATATATTAGATGGTTGGAATTATAAAACATTAGGTATGTATGTATGTGGATCTAATACACCAAATAAAGAAATTAAATTTGATATGTCAAATTATCATAATATGGAACTTGTTAAAACAGAAGAAGAAAAAAGATTAGCTGTTAGAGCATTAATTCAAATAATGAATGAAGTTCCTGAAGAAGAAATAAATATGCACAATTATTATACAATTTCTGAATGGTATAATTATTATGATTCAAAATTAAATTCATATAATGGAAATGAATATAATATTAAAATTAAAGAAGATACAAAGTTAGTTGGTAATGTTTGTGTAGAAATAAATAAACTATTAACTGAAAGTGAAATTTTTGAAATACTTTATAGAAATGCAAAATATGGTTCACGAGATTATTATGATATGTTTGGATCCAATGAACATGTTAACATCTTAGATAGTGATATACACCAAACTAAATTTAAAGATGCAACTATTGATACAAATATTTCAGATCAAAAAATAGATTTAAAAAATTATTTAAAACATAATGGAATCACAAGAACAAACAATGTTATAAATGAAATTGAACATAAGAAAAAAAATAGAATTAATTGTTCCCTTTATAAAAATAACATAACTCCAGAACAATTAATTGTTGAAATACATAATAACACATGTCCATATGGAATGGGTTATTTATCTCATGAAAATAAAAAATTAACTATTGATGAAGCAAAAAAAATATTAAATGAAAGTAATTATATTGATTACTTAAATGGTATTGCTTTTAAATTAGACTTTGGTTATTTTCCAATTCTTGATATTTCAAAATGTGAAGATAGATTAGGTCAAGGTTATATTATTAAATGTTTAAAAAATATTAAATAAAATTATTTTAGTTGATACTTTGTTAATTTAAAAGTCAATGATACAATATTTTTAAGATTAATTAATCTTTCTGCCATTTCACCTTTTGCTAATATATCTGCATCTAAAAATTTAATCATACCTGTTTCATTTTGTTTAGCTTGCATATCTTCATCTCTAATAATATAACCTCTCATAATTCTGTATTCGCCTTTTTGTGAACGTTCATATAATTTTTTATATAATTTTAATTTTTCAGCATCAGACAACCCTGAATCTTCTATTAACTTTGACCCATCTTTAATTAATTTAGCCATTTCAGTTATATCTGGTGATTTTGTAAATTCAACTCTGCAAATACAATCACCTACTTCTTCTTTTAATTTATAAGCTAAAACTGATGCATATACTTTTTCAACTTTTGTATATTGATCTGGTGACCAACATTGTTTATTAATTAATTCATTACCTAATATCCAATCACCATCTAAACCTTCTTTGTGTAAATCTTGATTTCGAACTCTTGAACTTCCATCTTTAACATCTTTATCTAATACAATAATACGAGCTGGTCTATATAATAAAGATCCAGCTTTTGTTTTTGTAAAATCACATCTTAAACCATCCTTTAATGTAATCATGCAATCAGTTTCATCTTCAGGTTTTTCGAATTTAATTAATTCATCAAATTCATTTTTCCAATTATTTTGTTCAGGTTCTTCTTCTTTAATAATTTTCTTTTTTGGTCCCATTAATATAATATGTTAATATTCTTTTAAATAATTATAGAATTATCGTTTTCACTGTCATTTTCTTCAAGTTGTTCATATAATTTCATATTTTGTAATAACTCTAGTTTCTTTCTATCGGATAAGTTATAAATATCTTTTTTAACAACATTCATTTTATAAACTTTATATGTTGAATAACTTTTATTATTGTTTTCATCAACAAATTTATCTTCACTTTCTAGTTTTTGTAACATATCTTCTATTTTTGTTATAGTATATTCATTTAAATTAGCTCGATGATTATCTAATGTTAAGTTAATTTCATTAGCATGATTATCAATTAGATCAATAATTGTATCAGTTTTATCGGAAGCAATAAATTCATTCCCATCAAAAATATATGCAATATTATCTCGCAAGTTAGTAATAAATATATTTCCATATTCAGGATGTTTATCATTGAAGTGTACTTTTTTAATAAATTCTTCAATACATTTATATTTAAAATTTGTCATTAACTTACATAGTTCTTTTTCGGAAAATATTTTGGTGTAATCTAAATTACCAAATTTAACATATGTATTATTAATAATCTGTCCGTTATTAACATTATTAGTACCATATTTATTATTAACTTTTTGAACTTTATTATTAATTTGTTTAAGATTATCAGGATTAATGTTATTATTTTTAATTAAATCATTAAATTCTTTTTTAATTTCAATAATAGCATTTTTAAATTGTTCTTCTTTTGTTGCAAGTTCTTTTTTAAGTTGTTCAATTTGCTTATCTTTATTATTATTTTCATTTTTACATTTTTGCTCATGTTTCCATCGTGTTTGTCTAATTTTATAACTTTTATTACAATAAGAGCAAAAGTATAAATTGGTTGACGATTGGTTGACGATAGTTGACGCAAAGTTGACGTTAGTTGACGTTTGGGTTACGTTAGTTTTATGAAATTTATTGTTATGATTCCATAAGCTTTTATATGAGCTATATTCTTTATTACATATATTACAACTATAACATCTATTATTTTTATGTATATTATCCATTATAATAAATATAGAAATTATATTCTTAAATGATTTAAAAAAAGTGGAAAAATGTATATCCATTTAATTTACGGAGAGAGAGAGAGCGCGTCATGAAAACATAAAGTATTTTGAAAAATAGCTTATGATGTATTTAGTTATAAATTATTATTAAATTGTAATTGAATTTTCACTATCAATATCTTCATTAAACTGTTCATATAATTTCATATTTTGTAATAACTCTAATTTCTTTCTATCAGATAAGTTATAAATATCTTTTTTAACAAGATTCATTTTATATACTTTATATGTTGAATAACTTTTATTATTTTCATCAATAAATTTATCTTCTCTTTCTAGTTTTTGTAACATATCTTCTATTTTTGTTATAGTATAATCATTTAATTTAGCTCGATGAGTATCTAATGTTAAATTAATTTCATTTGCATGATCATCAATTAGATCAATAATTGTATCAGTTTTATCGGAAGCAATAAATTCATTCCCATCAAAAATATATGCAATGTTGTCTCGTAAATTAGTAATAAATATATTTCCATATTCAGGATGTTTATCATTGAAGTGTACTTTTTTAATAAATTCTTCAATGCACTTGTATTTAAAAGTATTCATTAGTTTACATATTTCTTTTTCGGAAAATATTTTGGTGTAATCTAAATTACCAAATTTAACATAAGTATTATTAATAATTTGACCGTTGTTAACATTATTGGTACCATATTTGTTATTAACTTTTTGTACCTTGTTATTAATTTGTTTAAGGTTATCAGGATTAATGTTATTATTTTTAATTAAATCAATAAATTCTTTTTTAATTTCAATAATAGCATTATTAAATTGTTCTTTAATTTTTGTATTTTCTTCCTTACATTTTTGTTCATGTGACCATCTTGTTTTTATGTTTAGAAATTGTTTATTACATTTTCTACACAAATATTCTTTCTTATTAGTATATAATATATCATTATCAGAAGTTTTCAGAAGTTTATCAGAACATTTCAGAAGATTATCAGAAGTTTTCAGATTAGTATGAATTATATTTGTATGAAAAGTCTTGTTGTGTTTCCATAAGGTTTGGTATGTTTTATATATCTTATTACAAGTATTACATTTATACTCCATCGACATTTTATTTATCTATATAGATATATATAATTTATTTCCTTATATGATTTTTTATAAAGTATATACAAAAGTATATACTTTTTATGCGGAGAGAGAGCGCGTCATAAAAACATAAAGTATTTTGAAAATTAACTTATGGACATAGTTTAATCATAAACCAATTGAACATTATTAAATTGTAATTGATTTTTCACTATCAATATCTTCATCGATTTGTTCATATAATTTCATATTTTGTAATAATTCTAGTTTCTTTCTATCGGATAAGTTATAAATATCTTTTTTAACAACATTCATTTTATAAACTTTATATGTTGAATAACTTTTATTATTTTCATCAATAAATTTATCTTCACTTTCTAGTTTATGTAATAAATCTTCGATTTTTGTTATGGTATATTCATTTAATTTAGCTCTATGATTATCTAGTGTTAAATTAATTTCATTCGCATGATTATCAATAAGATCAATTATTGTATCAGTTTTATCAGAAGCAATAAATTCATTTCCATCAAAAATATATGCAACATTATCTCGCAAGTTAGTAATAAATATATTTCCATATTCAGGATGTTTATCATTGAAATGTACTTTTTTTATAAGTTCTTCAATGCACTTGTATTTATAAGTATTCATTAGTTTACATATTTCTTTTTCGGAAAATATTTTGGTGTAATCTAAATTACCAAATTTAACATATGTATTATTAATAATCTGTCCGTTATTAACATTATTGGTACCATATTTGTTATTAACTTTTTGTACCTTATTATTAATTTGTTTCAGATTATCAGGATTAATATTATTATTTTTAATTAAATCAATAAATTCTTTTTTTATTTCAATAATGGCATTTTTAAATTGTTCTTCTTTTTGTTGAAGTTCTTGTTCCTTAAGTTGAAGTTGTAATTCAAGTTGTTTAATGTTTTTTTGATTATTATCTTTTTCTTTACAAATCTTTTCATGTCTTTTTTGATTATCTTTTCTATTAAATAATTTATTACAATATAAACAATTATATTCTATGGTATGATTATTTTTGAGGTTTTTTGAGGAATTATTGAGGCATGATGAGGTATTTTTGAGTGATTTCAAGTTAAAATTTGTATGAAATGTCTTGTTGTGTTTCCATAGGGTTTGGTATGTTTTATATGTCTTGTTACAAGTATTACATTTATACTCCATCGACATTTTTATGTATCTATATAGATACATATAATTTATTTCCTTATATGATTTTTTATAAAGTATATACAAAAGTATATACTTTTTATGCGGAGAGAGAGAGCGCGTTATGAAAACATAAAGTATTTTGAAATTTTTACTTATGATATAGTTTAATCATAAAAAATTTATTAAAAAATATTTAATTAAAAAATATAAAGTAATATTAGCCAATTTATTTTTTATATTTGAAACATTGCGATTTTTCATAATTTTTAATATAAAGACTTACGGTTTTATAATTATATATGAAACTAAATTTACCAATATGTCGAATAATAAATTTTGAAAAAGATTATGTTTGTAAAAAAATGAAAACAATAACAAATCCAAATATTGTTAATGGACAACATTTTTGTTCTTGTTGTATTACACCACAAAAATGTTATACTGTTAAAAATTTATATGCTTGTGATTATTGTGATGAAATGTATGAAGACATTGTTTTGAATAACCCAACACAAGAAATAGAATTTTATAAATCATATGAAAATCTTAAAGATGTTTGTAGTTTATGTTTGCACAAATATAATTTATTTAAAGAAAAAGATGAAAGTAAACTTGAACTTTGTTATGATACAATTTTATATACAATTGATAAACAAGTTGATATAAATGAAACAACATCTTTGTATGTAATATATGAATTTAATAATTGTGGAAATCAATATAATAATTATGTATTATTATGTATTGATAATAATAAAGTTATTTTAAGATACATTTTAGATAGTTATAATCCATATTTTGGTATTAAAGTAAAAAATATATTTATGAATGATGATGGAACATTAGTTACTATTTTATATAGAGAAAAACATGAAAACTGTAATGTTACATTAAAAGTTGATCGTGAAAATTATGACAAAGAATATTTAATAAATGGAATTTTATGTAAAAAACAAGTTGGTGAAGTTATAGAATTTATTTGTGGTGATGAAAAACATGAAAATAAAAATTATTTTAATTGTAAAAATGTATGCTAATTAAATAATAACTTCACTTGATGTAGTTAATAATAATGATATATCTTTCATCATTTTATCTTTATTGTTATATAAAATTAATTTTATTTCTTCAACCTTATAGTGTTTATATGTTTCATGTGTATTTCCATCAGAATCAGTATATTTAGTGTCATCATTATTAATTTTATTAATAAAAGTTTCAATAATATCTTTAGTTTTATCGTCAATTTTATTTTCTTCCAAAAAAGAATCATATATTGTTTCTAATTCATACATTCTATTATCAATTAAACTGTTAATAACTTCATCTTTAGTTGATAACATAAATTGACTTTTAGATGAATCATATTTATAAACGTAATTATCTTTAGCATTAGTAACTAAAATATTTTTAAATTCATTATAATTTCCGCAATGTACTATTTCAATTAATTTTTCTAACGATTTGTATCGTGAATTAAGAATTAGTTTTTTTTCTTTACTTGTTAGTTTTTCAATAATATTATCTTCTTTACCAAAGCCAATTAATTGAATGTTATTAACAACATTACCATTATAATTATTAATGTTACCATTATTAATATTACTAATGTAATTTTGATATTGATCATGTCTTTCCATCAACAGTTTATTTAACTGATTAACTGTAGAAATATCTGTTTTTTTAGATTTTTGCAACTTGAGTTTTAATTTTAAAATTTCTTGTTCTTTAATTTTTAGTTGTAATTCAAGCTGTTTAACGTTTAATACTTCTTTATTTTTTTCAGTACATGTTTTCTCATGTCTGTATTTATTTGTTTTAAAAGTAAAATTTTTATTACAGTACTTGCAATTTAAAATATTATTTTCTAAATGATCTTTATTGATCTCTTTTTGATCATTGTTGATCACTAAATGATCTTTATTGATCATTGTATTAGTATGAAATTTCTTGTTGTGATTCCATAAACTTTTATATGAACTATATGTTTTATTACATACTTTACAACAATATAATCCATCATTATTATGTATATTATCCATTATTATACATTTAGAAATTATCTTCTTAAATGATTTAAAAAAGTGGATTATGGATATACACTTTTTATGCGGGAGAGAAAAGTTAGAGCAAAATTATAAAGTATATTAAAAAATAATTATATTGTATTATTATTTTTTAAGATGTAAATTATTGTTATTTTTTTTTAAACAATTGCATGTAAACATTTTTCTTGTAGGTTGGTTATTATAGTTTCTTTCGCCACTATGAAAATGGTTACTTTCATGAACATAAATTTTTTTTTTAATTCTTTCAAACATTTTAGAACCTAAATTATAAATTTTAATATAATCAATTTGTTTGCTAAATGTTAATATTAATCTTGATGAATCTAATCTTGAAAAATTAATACCTCCTTCGTATGAATCTGTTGTTGTGTCATCAAAAGATTTATCACAATTAAAAGGAAAATAAATCATGTTTTCATTTATTTTAACACATTTAGTTTGAATTAAAAATTTATTTAAAAAAAATCTTTCTTGATCATTTTGTATTGTTAATATAATTTCAGATAAATTATTAATACAATTACTTTCAATAAAAAATCCTTTACTTAAACTTTCAAAATCAACATGAAATTTATAAGTATTATTATCTGTAACAATATTTTTCATATTAAATTCAATGTATGATAATTCTTGAAACACTCTTTCAAAATCATTGTTTGCTAACATTATTTGTTCTGGTCTGTCAGCATATGTAAGTTTACATACTAATCCAAATTTTTGGATGTAACAAGATAAATTATCGTAATTATTTAATAAAAATTCTATTGTATCACTTTGTATAGAAGTAAATGATAAATTCCCAAAAAAAGTGTTAAAGTATGTTTTTATATAAATTTTATTTTTACAATAAATTGGTTCACTTAAATTAATTAATAAATTAATAGGAAAAATAATTTTATGTTCATCACATAAAATTAATGTTAAAACAGTTTTTTTTAGTTCTGTAATAAATTTTTCTTTTGAATAATTATTATTCATTATAAATTCTAAATGTTCAGGCATAACAATATCACATACTCTATTAATTATTATTTTTGAATTATTTGAATTATAAAATGTTGCATACTCATGTGCAATATTTTTAACTTTTGCTCTATAATTCATTAATCCTTGTGCAACTAAAGTTGAAATAACACCGTTAGCTATTTCTCTTTCTGACATAATATTAATAAATAAAATAATCATTTAAGTGGTTTTATTTGGTTTTTAATTGTACAATATTCATTTAAATTTTTACATTCTATTTTTTTAGGATTTGAATAATATATATTATATCCTTCATCAAAAAAAACACCCACAATAATCAATTTTAGAAGGAATTACATATTGAATAGTATCATTTTCAAAGTTCTAAATCATTTTTGGACCAATATTTATTTGGTATAAAACACATTGTATCTGATACAAAAGGAAATGCAAAAGGTATTTTTTCCATATAAACTGCAAAAGGATACATTATTTTAGTCCATTTAGGATTAAAAATATCAATAAATGT
>JACCDO010147642.1_pt1 | contig 49875 bp, 46 predicted proteins | sample 7446101 | NCBI WGS metagenome assembly JACCDO01 (sample SAMN15323440, study PRJNA562643) | freshwater metagenome | isolation source: river surface water | place: USA:Blue River Watershed | collected 2017-08-16 | reverse complement strand
TCTTTTTCCGACAGAGTCTTGCTAGACATCCCAATTTGAACGACCGGAATCGAGGATGCCGTGTACTTGATTACGAGCGGCGGGGTGATACCCGGAGGCATTTGTCGAAGCGCTGACTGCGAAACCGCAACGACTTGTGAGACAGCCATTTGAATATTTACATTCGGTTGAAAATAAATTTTGATGATCGTTAGGCCGCCGAGGGAACGCGACTCGATTGTTTTGATATCACTAACAGTTGTTGTGAGACTGCGCTCGTGGGTTTGAGCGATACGGTTGCCCATCTGTTGAGCGGACAGCCCGTTGTAGCTCCAGATCACCGTGACGACGGGAATGTCGATTTCCGGCAGTACATCCACCGGTGTGCGCATAACTGCGAGCGGTGTGGAGAGCAAAATGAGGATTGCCATCACAATAAATGTGTAAGGCCGCTCTAATGCTGTCCTAACAATCCACATCCCAAATACCTATGCTAAGAATTGCCCCCCAGCTGCAGGGTGTTTCACCCAAAAAAGTGAGTGTTTTCCAATACTTGGTAAAGCTTCGGAGTATAGAGGAAGGCTTTAGTCTAAGGATAGTTGTATTTACGGCCGAAAGATGGGTGTTGCAGAAAGGTCATCGAATAGAAAAATAAAATATAACTTAGCTTAATGAGAGAGGGGGAGTTGCGGAGCATCTTTGATGCCAAGCATTTATGATGGGGCGACGCAAAAGGAAGTTAGAAAATGAGTCACTCAAGTCTATTGACGTTTGTTCAGGATATGTCTGGTTTGTTGCACGAAAAGCCCGCTGAGCCGGAGATCCTGAGTCGCGGCGCGAAACTATTGGCTTCCCTGGTCGCAAATGACAACTGGTTGCCAGAGTTATTCACTCGGCCGCACCCACAGCACTATCAGCAATACTTGCTGTATGCGGATCCCCTCGATTTATTTTCGATCGTTAGTTTCGTATGGGGACCAGGACAAAAGACGCCCGTTCATGACCACATGACATGGGGTTTAATCGGGATGCTACGCGGTAAAGAGGTTGACACGCATTATCACAAGCAAGCTGATGGGAGCTATCGCCGCGGGGCGGGCGTGACATTGCTGCCGGGTCAGGTGGGATCCGTATCTCCTTCAACGCACGACGTACACGAGGTCGCCAATTTTTATAAAGATCGGACGTCAATTAGCATTCATGTGTACGGCGGCAATATTGGTCGAATTAATCGACATGTGTTCGACCCGTCGACGGGCGTGGAGAAATCGTTCGTATCAGGTTATTGCAATAGCGTCGTACCAAACCTCTGGAAGTATTAACCATGTCACATCTAGACGAACAAAGCATCGCTTTCACTGATTACGCTGCGGTGCGCGCAGCCCTGATAGAGCGCCGTGAAATCGCTTTACTCGACGTGCGGGAGGAGGATCCGCATGCGCAGTCTCATCCGCTTTTTGCTGCGAACTTCCCGCTTTCACGTGTCGAGGCGGATGCTTTCGCATTACTGCCTCGACGGGATGTATGGATCGTTACATTGGATGAGGGTGATGTCTCCGTCGAGCAAAGTGATGCTATGTTGGCCGCACAGCGCCTGAGGCGCCTCGGTTATCAGCAGGTCTCTGTGTTGCGTGGTGGGATTGGCGCATGGCGTGCCGCTGGCGGAGAGTTATTCCGTGACGTGAACGTTCCAAGTAAATCGTTTGGTGAGCTCGTGGAGTCTAAAAGTCACACGCCCTCGTTATCGGCGCAAGAAGTGCAGGCGCTGATCGATAACAAGGCGGACGTGGTCATTGTGGATGCGAGACGCTTCGACGAATACAACACGATGAGTATCCCTACTGCAATTAGCTGTCCCGGCGCTGAACTTGTTCTGCGTATCGCAGAGCTTGCGCCGCGTCCTGAGACTCGTGTCATTGTGAATTGTGCAGGGCGAACACGAAGTATCATCGGCACTCAATCTTTAGTTAACGCGGGTATACCTAATCAGGTTGCTGCTCTGCGTAATGGAACAATTGGCTGGACCCTCGCCGGGCAAAAATTGGATCGAGGTCAGACGCGTAAGTTTGCTGCGGTTTCGAAGGAAACGACCGAAAGTGCTTCGGCTCGTGCGCGTAACGTGGCGGATCGGGCTGGTGTTAAGCGCGCAACATTCGCACAGCTCGAGGCTTGGCGCGCGCAGGTCGGCCGTACAACCTATCTTTTCGATACACGGACGCCTGAGGAATTCGTCGCCGGACATTTGCCCGGGTTTCGCTCGACTCCGGGTGGACAGTTAGTCCAAGAAACTGAAATGGTTGCGCCGGTGCGAGGCGCACGAATCGTTCTGGCCGACAGCGATGGCGTTCGTGCAAACATGACCGCCTCATGGCTCGCCCAAATGGCGTGGGATGTGTACGTGTTGGATGATCTGAGTCCCGCACAGTTTAGCGATCGTGGCGAATGGGTTGCGCCACTGCCTCAGGTTCCAAAAATAAAATCGATCACGGCCGCGGAGCTAGTCGCACTCCAAAAAGAGGGCACAACGGTTGTCATTGATCTGGCTAAGCACGCACAGTATGTGAAAGGACATATTCCCGGTGCGTTGTATGTATTGCGGTCTCAATTCAAAAAGGCACTCAGCCTTATTCCGCGCTCCGCTCGCTATGTGCTGACATGTTCGGATGGTGTGCAGTCAAGCTTTGCAGCGCCGGAGATCGAGAGCCTGTTGGGCTCGGAAGTCTCCGTGCTGCATGGCGGGAATAAAGCATGGGTAGCCGCTGGCTACCCGCTCGAACAAGGTGCGACGAAACTACTTTCTGAGCCGATTGATCGCTACAAGCGACCGTATGAGGGCACAGATAACGCCCAAGCGGCTATGCAAGCCTATTTGGACTGGGAGTTTGGCCTCGTCGAGCAGTTAGGACGCGATGCTACTCATCATTTTTGGGTGCTTTGATCAGCGTAATACTTTACTTGCTTTGGCCTGCTGGATCAGCTGCTCGGCATCAACTGGCAGTAGAAAGCCCTCTTTCACCGCGCGCTCTGTTCCCTTGGTAAGCGCCGCGACATAGCCCTCGTGACTGCCATAGCGCTCTTCCAAGGACAGTCTGGGATCGTTGTTGGCTTTACGTTCGGCTGCGGTACGAGCAAAGGGAATCATTCCGCCTACATAGTTACAGATTTGTCCTTTGTGAAATGGTTTCTCTCCGTCAGCTGTGACGTTCCAGCCAAGGTAGGTGCCAAGCGGAGCATCTAGTAAAGCGACGGGGACGCCACCGAGCTCATTCCCATCCTGATCAACCTTTGGCGCAAACATCTTGAGTACTTGCTTGATGGGGGGTGGTGCATTCGTCGGGACTCCCGAGCCATCCAATGCATTGAACTGTGGACCCCAGTCGTAATCCAACACCGGCATGATGAAGTCTGCTTCGGGGATCGTCGGTCTTAGACCAGGGAGTGTCGGAAATCCAATGTCTTTTTTGTTTGCCAACGCTAGAGTACCTGATGCTTGACCAGGTTGGGGTGCTAGCGTTGGATAGCGACTAGGCGGAGGCTCGGTACCGTGCATGACCCAGTTACGGAAATGCATACGAATAGCGTTCACGGTTTCTGTGTGCGGGACCGGATTGCTGGGTAAGATGCCCACTCCGAAATTATTTCCAGGGCAGGTAGTTGGAGTTTTTGCTAAAGCAACGCCGGGTAGGCTCGTATCAAAGCCACCCGCTCCTCCGCCATGATGGCTGCTCGCGATGTAGTAGCGTCTAACAGAGTTTGGCAGCGGCAGATCGACTTTACCGTCGGTACCGACCCACTCTGGCGTGAGTTTGAGAGCCCACACCTCAGCTGAGCCGAAGTGTTCGACAACTTTCGGGCAAGTGTTGGTCGTTGTGCAGCGTCCCAAAATACCTGCCGAGGGCAGTCCGCGTACTGGATCCGGATGAGGTAACCACCATTGTGGTCCCTCGCTACCTGCTTGGTAGAGCTCAAGCACGCCATCAGCTTGTGCCCAGCGGAAATTCAGCGCGATGCGACGACCTGCAATGATGGGCCAGATGCCATCGTGCACCATACCGCCCTGCTCAGCCTGATTGAATCCTAAGTGGAGCCAGCCCCGGAGAAAATTACCCGACTGCGATACACCCCGGCCGATGCTGTGTTTGACTGCGCCCGCGATGGGATTAGGCGCGCCAACATCGTCCTTGATTGCTGTTTTGAAGAAATGTCCAAGGTCTCGCCATGCGGCAAAGCCGATGCCCAAGACATAGGGATCGGAAGCTGTGAACACCACTTGATACAAGCGCTTAGGATCAAAGCCTTCTTTCAAACAAATTTGCGTCGCGTCGGGTGTTCCGGGGAATGGATTCTTGTCATCGCATTTGGCCCATGCCCAGTCACCGTCCGGGATACGAACTTCATCGATGACCTGTCCGTGCATCGTCTCACCACCACGCGAGGTCAGTTTGGCTTTGGCCGTATCAAGTGAAACCGGCTTGTACGGAAGCGGATTACTCTGAACAATAAGTGGTTGAGAGGCTTTGCCTGAACGATTCACAATACGTCCAAACACCTCGCCAGTGACTGGATCACCATTTGGTTGACGTGCGACGGGCACCTGAAGGAATTGGCCGGTTTTGAAGGAATTCGTTGGGCGCACGCGTGTATTACCGCTGTTGTCTCCCTGCCAAGCCGTAGCGATCATGATATCGCCGAGCACCTGTTCGCGTGGCGAGAAAGCATAAACACGTCCGCGGTTAGGCACGTCGTGCCACATCAATCCGCTAGCGCGCTTTAAGTCGACTGGCTTGTGGATGACAAACGAAGCAACATAGCGAACTTTACCATCCGCATCTTTTGCGAGTTCGATGTCCTGAATGATTGCATTTTGTGGTGTTGCTGGGTCGAGCTCGCCAAACGCTCGGCCTGAGATGATTTCGTACGCAATATCAGTCTGATCAGCAGGATGAGCGCTTGTATTGGCGGGCATCGCAACGGTTTCATCAATCACGATCTTTGTGACACGCGCTTGAGCAGGATTAATCAGCATGAATGTGACTGAACCGACAAGCAACAGGTGCTTGATCAGTGATGTGGTTTTCAGGTCGCGCATGTTATCTCCTGGATTTTTAGAATAGTGAGCGTAGTTGTTGCAAAAACAAGTCTTGGCCATGATTGACTTTAGTATTCCAGTCAGACGCAGACTCATCGTTTGTGTGATCGGTAATATATTTGAAAGACGTCCATGGAAGACCATAAGCATGAGCGACCGCTGCGATTGCATAGAGCTCCATATCGACGACATCGACCCCTTGATGATCCAGCCAAGGATCTTTCGCGGTGACAAAACTGTCGCCTGTCGCACAGGTGTGTTGTCCGCTCGTAGAAAAGTATTCGTGTGGTCGCTCACAAAAGGGTACGCGACCGCGAGGTGAAAGAGGCTCGGCAATCATGTCGCGTTGAATGACGCGACGAATTTCAAGTAAGCCAGATAGATTCGATTTAATCGATCCTGCAGTACCAAAGTTGATCAAGTGCTTGGGCTTGTATTGTTCAATCGCTTTGAGCGTGGTCATTGTGGCGTTAATTTTGCCAACGCCTGAATACACCAGGTGCACGCCCGACGGAAGTTTGGTTTGATCGAGCTCGTCTTTTAATGCAGTGATGATGAGCGTGTTGTTTGGCATGTAGTGTTCGATCTCAGAGCGATGAGCGTGAGTGCGCTTACGCAGATTTAGGCCAGAGAATCATTTGGGTGCAGCGAAAGAGGGCGATCTTTTTTCCCGTCGCCGCGTCGCTCACGACAGCATCCCACACTTGGGTGTTGCCCCCTAAGTGCTGTGCAGTTGCTGTGCATAAGATGATTTCGCCTTCACCCCGCACGGTTCCCAGATGGTTGCTTTTGAGTTCGATCGTTGTAAACGAAAGAGCGCCAGGGGGGAGATGCGCAACGGTTGCATAGCCACAGGTTGTGTCCGCTAAGGCGATGACGCTCGCTGCATGTAGGTAAGTATTGGGTGCAAAGTGCACCTTGCGCAACACCATGCGACTTTTGAGCGTGTTTTCGGATATTTCCAGCGCTTCGACCCCCATGAGGCCAGGCAAGTTGTCGCCACTGCGTTTATTCAATTCTTGGACTGTCATTTCTGGGCGAAGCTTAGACATACAGCGAATTCCTTTGGGGTGCGATGAGGGGTTTTGCCGTAAGATTATGCCGCAAGTCCTCACTCTTTGAGGACTTGTCGGACCATCTGGCTTTCATTCCTTGAATACTGAACCCATGACACAACCTTCAAACCAAAATACTTTTCCATACGCACATTTGGCGGAGTCTGACTCTGGGCTGGTGCAGGGGTTCTCTGTGAGTCGACTCGCTGGGATCGCGGCTGTGATGCAAGAGCAAGTCGAGGCCAATCATTTTCCAGGTGCCGTCACCATGGTCGCTCGTCATGGCGAGGTCGTGCATTACGCAGCGCACGGTTTTCAAGATGCTGCGAAGTCTAAGCGTATGTCGAAAGACAGTATTTTCAGGCTTGCGTCGATGACGAAACCGCTGGTGACAGCGGCCGCCATGATCTTGGTCGAACGTGGACGTATGAATATGTTTGACCCAATTGTGAAATGGCTGCCTGAGCTAAAAGATCTTAAGGTTGAGACGGCACAGGGTGATGTACCGCTCGACAGGCCGATCTGGGTGCAGGACTTGATGCGACATACCGCTGGGTTTGTGTATGGAGGTCGTGCAGCTTCGCCGCGTATCGCCCAGTTATATACCGAGCTCAATATTGAATCACGTGAGCATGACATCACTGCTGAAGATATGTTGCGTAATCTCGGCAAGATCCCGTTGGCGCATCAGCCGGGTACTTTCTGGGAGTACTCCATTTCTATCGACGTCCTGGGACTGCTGCTTGAGCGTCTGGAGAACAAGTCGCTCGATCTGATCGTCAAAGAGTTATTAACGGACCCCCTAGAAATGCCAGATACGACTTGGTGGGTTGCGCCGGATCAGTTCGGACGTGTCTCAGAGGCGTTAGACAGTGATCCGTTGAAGGCAGAGATGCTCAAGGGCTACCGGCAAACGCAAAATCCGGTTGGTCGCACTTACCTGCGCGGCGGTGGCGGCATGCTTGGGACAGCCCAAGACTACATGCGCTTTTTGCAAATGATGCTTAATGGCGGCATCTTTGAGGGACGTCGTTATCTGTCACGTAAAACCGTTGAATACATGCTTTCAAATCATTCGGTTGGGATGGGCGGTAATACGCTCGCAAACACAGGTCCAGGTTATGGCTTTGGTTTGGGTTTTGCCGTGCGCATCGAACAAGGTATGGGGTGGGTCCCAGGCTCGGTGGGTGATGCGATGTGGGCAGGCATTTGGGGGACGAGCTTTTGGATCGATCCCAAAGAGGACCTTGCAGCGTTGATCATGACGCAGGGACCAACTAGCAAGACCCACAGCCGTATGCTTTATAAGACCTTGGTATATGGCGCGTTAATGAAATGACATCAACAATTAATCCAGCTTCCGGCTCCCCTATAGCGCCTGACGTACTCCGTTCTTTCGCCGCCGCTGTTTATTGCAGCGCGGGTGTTCCTCAAGAGGATGCTCAACTCGCGGCGGATACTCTAGTGCAGGCTGATTTGTGGGGACATCAGTCGCACGGGATGCTAAGGCTGGGTTGGTACTACGCACGTTTGCGTTCCGGTGCGATGAAGGCTGTTACACACACGAGCCTAGCGGTCGACGCAGGCGCTATTGCCGTGATGGATGGTCACGATGGCGTTGGGCAGGTGGTGACGCGTCGAGCGGTCGATGAGGCGATTGGTCGTGCACGTAAGCATGGCGTTGGCGTCCTGTCGATTCGCAACTCGAATCATTTTGGTACGTGTATGTATTACACGCGTATTGCTGCTGAGCAAAACTGCATCATGATGTTGATGAGTAATGCTGGTCCGAACATGGCACCTTGGGGCGGGTTAAAAAAGAAGATTGGAACCAACCCCTGGTCGATCGCTGTGCCGGGAGGAGCTTACGGTCCGGTGGTGATGGATATGGCTAACTCCGGCGTTGCGCGCGGGAAAATTTATTTGGCCAACAAGCGCCGCGAATCGATACCTGATTACTGGGCGATTGATGCACAGGGCCGTCCGACAACGGATCCAAAAGCGGCACTCGAGGGTTTCATTCTTCCGATGGCCGGTCACAAAGGATATGTGATGGGTGTGATGGTGGACTTGCTGTCTGGTGTGTTGTCGGGCAGTCAATTTCTCGACACGGTGCACGGCCCATACGATCCTGTGAATCGCAGCGGTGCGGGTCATTTCATGGTGGCCTTGAATGTGGCGGCATTCATGCCGATTGTGGAGTTTCATGCGCGTATTGATACATACATTCGATCCTTGAAGGATGTGCCCCTCGCTGCCGGACACAAACAAGTGTTTTATCCCGGAGAGATGGAGCGATTGGCAGACCTGGAGAACCGAAAGAAAGGACTGGTATTACCGCAGGACACATTGGAAGACTTGCAGCGCGTCGGGCGTGAAGCAGGCGTATCTTTCTAACTTGGAGACCGAGATGAAATTCAGCATCCAGCACGCGAAGGACAAACCATTTACTCATGATGGTTTACGAGAGTATTTTGATTATCGTGATTTGGGCATTTTTGATGCGACCGATGGTAAGGCGGTCATGCACGTGATTCGCGCCAGTAAGGGCAGCAATGCAACGGGCGAATGGCACCGACATGAATTGAACTTTCAGTTTGTGTACGTATTGAAAGGCTGGGCTATTTTTGAATATGAAGGCCATGGTCAACACAAGTTGGTAGAAGGGACGTGCGTGCATCAACCTCCCCACATTCGCCATCGTGAAATCGAACATTCTGATGACTTTGAGGTGCTCGAGATCGTGCTGCCGGGCGAGTTCAAAACGATCACGATGTAATGGACGTCAATCTCATTGATGTCAAAAAGATCGCCCCCATCGATCTATTGCGTAGAAAGTTACTTGGGGGTGCTGCTTGGATTGTCTGTGCGATGGGATTGAGTGCTCCTGCGTCAGGGCAGTCTGCCTCAGCTGCTATTGCGACTGTCTCGAACAAATCTGAGCTCGATCCTGACGTGATTGTTTTGACAGACCCAAAGACGAAGCGACGTATCAAGTTGCGTGTGCGTCTACCAGAAGGTGCTGCCAGCGCAGGATTGATCGTTTACTCGCCGGGGTTAGGCAGTGGGGTATCAAACGGGGCCGCATGGTGTGAATCGTGGAGGCAGGCTGGCTTTATTGTGGTCACACTTGCTCATCCGGTGACGGATGATTCAATATGGACCGTTGCTGCGGGAAAAACATTCAAGACGAATGTCAACGAGGCAATCGCTGGTCCACAATACGGTTTACGTGTTACAGACTGTCGTTTCGCCATTGACTATTGTTTGGAGAAATCTGCATTTGCATCGCGTATTGATGCATCTCGTATCGGCCTAGCAGGGCATTCCTTTGGGGCATTAACCGCGCAGTCGATCGCAGGGCAAGCCAGCGGCGCGCAGTCGTTACGCGATGCGCGTGTGCGTGCGGTGATTGCGTTGTCTCCCACAGCTATATCGGTGGAGCGTGCGCAGTCACTAAAGGTGATCGATATCCCAGTCTTTTGCATCACTGGGACACATGATCAGTATGTGACATTTAAGAAAGCGGGAGAGTCGGTTCGCCTGGGTGTCAGCCTAGCGCAGCGAGAGCTTGTCTTCGAACATCTTCCCGCAGGAGAAAAAATTCAGCTCAAGCTTGATCTGGCGGATCACATGAGTTTTGCAGGCGAGGCAGTCGATACACGGAGTTTTAGTCGCGACGTGGCTGTGACGGACGCCGCGAATGCGCAGATTTGGAAGCGTGTCAGTGAGACGACTACGTTGTTTTGGCGGTTCTACTTAGATGGACCAACAAAGTCAGGTATTGAAACCCGCGAGGCGCTTGAGCAGCAGATGCGTAAGTTGATCGGTGACGCTGATCAACTAAAGTTTGGTTGAACGTGTTGGCAAGGGTAATGATCTTTGCTATACCTGCAGTATTCACTTTAAAGAGAGATGTGTCATGAAGATTATTGTTTTGCCAGGTGATGGTATCGGTGCGGAGACCGTTTCAGTCGCGGTTGAGGCGCTTGAGCTGATCTCGAAGAAATTCAAGCTAAATCTGAATTTGCATCATGATATTGCAGGTCATGAAAGTTTGATTAAACATGGCACAACGATTCATGCTGGGTTGCTTGATGCGGTCAAGAGCGCTGATGGCTTAATCTTGGGTCCCATGTCAACGTATGACTTTAAGGATGAATCCAAGGGTGAAATTAATCCGTCGAAATTCTTCCGTAAAAGTTTAGATTTGTTCGCCAATATTCGACCAGCGAAAACATTTCCGGGTAGTGGTGCAGTCCATAAGCCTCTGGATCTTGTTGTTGTGCGAGAGAACACAGAAGGGTTCTATGCGGATCGTAACGTAGAGTCTGGTGGTAGTGAAATGCTCATCACGTCGGATGTCGTGGTCTCGTTACGGCGCATTACACGCCAATGCTGTGAGCGTATTGCTCGCGCAGCGTTCGAACTTGCGATGACACGGCGCAAACATGTAACTGTCGTTCACAAGGCCAACGTGTTGCGGTTGGGTGATGGCATGTTCATCGACTCTTGTCGCTTGGTTGGTAAAGAGTTTCCTGAAGTGCAAATTGAAGAAATTATTGTGGATGCCATGATGGCTCACGTTGTACGCGCACCAGAGCGTTATGACGTTATCGTGACTACAAATATGTTTGGCGACATCCTCTCAGACCTCACGGCTGAGTTGTCCGGTAGTTTGGGTATGGCTGCATCCATTAACGCTGGGGTTAATTATGCGATGGCTCAGGCTGCGCACGGCTCTGCGCCTGACATCGCGGGCAAGAATGTTGCGAACCCATTCTCCCAAGTCTGGTCCGCGGCGATGCTATTGAATTGGTATGGTCAGCGTAAAGGACGTCACGAGTTTACGCAGGCTGCGCAGACACTTGAGAACGCCGTTGCCGCCGCAATCGCGGCGGGCGAGTCCACAAGAGACGTCGGCGGTCGCTTGGGTACCAAAGAGACTGGTCAAGCCTTGATGGCGCGACTAACGAAAATGTAATTAGTTTTTTTCTTTTAGTGCATGGACTTTTTTCAGTGCACCTGCGATCGCCTCTCCCGAGAGGTTGATTGCAGGAATGCCCCGAAAAACAAAAGCAATTCCAGCTGTTGCTTGTAGCTCTTCTACCGTTGCGCCTGCACGCAGTGCAGCGACTGCGTGATTTTCTGCGGCTTGTGACAGGTTCATGAGCAACATTCCAAATGCCATCAGCTGACTTGTTTTGAGGTCTAGCGCCTTAGGCTCAAGAAGTTGCGCGCGCAATTTCTCGATACCTTCCGTCATCTCTGGGGCTGTTTCCACACCTAGAGTAATTCTGGAATGAATACGATCCGGAACAAAGCCGAGGATATGTTTATAGTTTTCCTCGAGCTCCTCAATTTTCTTCTGGCTAGACATTTGTTGCTCCATGTTATCTATCTGAGCTACTGCATGACGATGTTGGCTGCTTTCGCGATTGCTTGGTTGTCTTCAAAATCCTTCTTGACGTAGGCAGCAAATGCCGAGCGGTCCAGGGTGATGATGTCGACGCCCAGACCGTTAAAGCGCTCTTTAACACTCTCCTGCGCTAAGGTTTTTTGAAGCGCAGCCGAGAGTTTTTCAATAACGGCCGGAGGCATGCCGGCGGGCCCAAAAATGCCGGTATAAGTCACCATGTCGAAATCTTTGATGCCAAGTTCTTCGAACGTAGGTACGTTAGGCAACAGTGGTGAGCGTGTTTTTCCAGTCTGTGCGAGAGGAATGATCGCTCCACTCTTGATGTGCGAAATCGAGGCGGTCAGTTGGTCCATCATGGTCTCAATTTGGCCACCAACTAAATCTACTAGCGCAGGACCACTGCCTTTGTATGGAATGTGATTGAGTTTGACGCCCATGCGCAACGCAAGCATTTCGAGCGCTAAATGTTGGCTGGATCCGTTGCCGGCTGAACCGACAGAGATTTGTTCCTTACCGGCTTTGGCTTTGGCGGCAAAGTCAGCAAAAGTTTTCATGTTCCCTTTCGCTGTGGCACTCAACACGATCGGCACAGCGTGTATAGGCCCGATCACAGTAAGGTCTTTTACTGGGTTGTACGGTGGCGCGGCAACGAGGGCGGGCGCAACCGAGACTGAACCGCTAGAGCCCAGCAGTAGTGTGTAGCCATCGGGGGTGGATTTCACCACGCCGGTTGAGCCTATAAAGCCGCCTGCGCCAGGCTTGTTCTCAACGATCACTTGCTGGCCCAGAATCTCAGACATCGACGGAGCAACGGCGCGGGCGGTGATATCGACGTTTCCGCCAGGCGCCCAGGGAACGACCAGCTTGATGGGCTGCTTGGGAAAGTCTTGCGCATGGGTGGCAGGGATATGTGCGATGCCCAGTAAGGCGGTGGTTAGCGTCAAAATGTGCAGTTTCATTGTCAGTTTCATCGTTGGCTCCGTTCTTGTGGTTTTTAAGTGCATGCGCTCATGTTGAGGATGCCTTAGACTATTGGTTTTGCCGCAGCGTGGCAAGAAGTTTATCGCCATGGTGTGTGCTATGTTACAGCGCAATTATTGTGCTGGATATCTTGTAGAAATGATGGGCAATACGCCTTAAACAAGGACTGAATGTGAACACGAATGTCAATGCTTTTAATCCCAGCGCGAATGGGGTTTATCTCATCACTGTCACGCCCTTTAAAGATGGTGGCGAGCTTGACTTAGCCAGTACAGACCGTATGGTTGATTTTTGTCTTGAGCGCGGTGTCACGGGTCTGACGATCCTCGGCATTATGGGTGAGGCGACCAAGCTAACAGCAGAAGAGTCTCGCGTTTTCGTACGTCAAGTGCTTGCGCGTGTGCAAGGTAAGGTGCCAGTGGTCGTTGGCGCCTCGGCTGCTGGTTTTGCGCCGATGGGTGAACTCACCAAGAGCGTCATGGATATGGGCGCCTCGGGTGTGATGATCGCTCCCGCAGCTGGGCTGCGTACCGATGACCAGATTTGTAGTTACTTTGATATGGTCAACGAGACCTTGGGCTCGGATGTTCCATGGTGTTTGCAGGACCACCCGACCTCTACCGGTGTGCAAATGTCGACAGCTGTTGTGATGCGTATTTTAAAAAATTCACCCCGCTGTGTGATGCTCAAGCACGAAGATTGGCCCGGTCTGGGTAAGTTGTCGGCGGTCTGTCAGGCTATTCAAAAGGGCGATCTACAAAAAATCTCGATTCTGACGGGCAATGGTGGTGGTTTGTTCTTGCCAGAGGAACTGGTACGAGGCGCCAACGGTGCGATGACGGGTTTTGCCTACCCGGAGATGATGGTGGATGTGTGCAAAGCCTTCGCTGCCGGTGACGTTGAGCGCGCTTTCGACATATTTGATTGTTATTTGCCTCTGGCGAAGTATGAGCAACAGGCAGGTGTAGGTCTGGCTGTACGTAAACATATTCTTGCTCAGCGTGGTGCCATCGCCTCGGCTGCAATCCGCAAGCCCGGACCTAAGCTCAGTGCGCAAGATATTGCTGATATTGCTCGCTTAACCGCGCGACAGGAAAAGAAACTTGCAGCGTTGAAATAACGCTGGCGACTTCGTGATCTATTTTTGTACTTTCATTTAACGCATTTGGAGACCCGTTATGGTCAATATGCAACTCGATCCAAAAGTAAAAGAGATCCTGTCCGGAATCTCTACCGCGACACTAACAACAGTGTTACTCAAAAAAGGACTGCGCAACGTTTGGATGCGCGGAACGAAGCCGATTCGCAGTGGTCAGCCTCGGTTGGTCGCTCGTGCGTTCACCTTGCGTTTTGTGCCTGCGCGCGAGGACTTAGCAACGCCTGAGTCATGGTCGTCGCCGAAGTCGACACGCGGCGCAATCGAAGATATGCCAGAAGGTTGTATCGCCGTTGTCGATTCGATGGGTGTTCAAGACGCTGGAATTTTTGGCGATATTCTCTGTGCTCGTATGGCCAAGAAAAAAGTAGCCGCACTGGTCACCGATGGCGTTGTGCGTGACTTGGCTGGTGTGCTCGGAACGGGCTTGCCAGTGTGGTGTTCTGGTGCCGCAGCTCCACCGTCTGTTGCCGGCTTGACCTTCGTTGATTGGCAGCAGCCGATCGGCTGTGGCGGTGTGGCAGTATTCCCAGGCGATGTAGTCGTCGTAGACGATGATGGCGCGGTGTTGATCCCTGCTGCGCTACTTGATGATGTCGTTGCGAGTGCTGCTTCGCAAGAGGCATTGGAAGTGTGGATTATGAAGCAAGTGGAGAAAGGCCAAGCACTTCCTGGCTTGTACCCACCTAATGCCGAAAATCTGGCACGTTATAAGGCTGAGACTGGCCAGAAGTAATTAGTTGTTAGTCAAGCTTTTTGGCGAAGCGAAAGCTTCGCAAAAAAAAGATAACGACGGTCACGATAGCAATTCCCGCCAACACGACTTGCGCGGGAGCGGCTAGCTTAAAGTCGATTTTTGTTGTCAGCAGCATATAAGCACACAGCGCGGCACCGATTCCGATGATGCGCAACAACCAAGAGTTGTCTGACACCACAGCGGTAGGAATGCGGTTGCTGAAGTGGCCGCCCAAAATTCCGCCAAAGATCCCGAGCGCTGCACCTGCGAACACGTCGGAAGGCCAATGCGCGCCGACGGCAATTCGAGCGAATCCACCAAAACTAGCCAAAATAAATAACCAGAAAAACGGTCTGCGGTGCGCGCGATCCATTGCGAAGTAAATCCCGGATAGTGCGGCGAATGCCGTGAGCGTATGCCCCGAGGGCATCGCAAAAGAGGTCAGTGGTCGTTCCAAAATGTAAAAACTTGTGTGATCCAGAATGCCGGCAGGACGAGGCATTTCAAGCACATGTTTGGGCCAGCGCGATAGCGCGCCGGCGATCGCACCACCGAGAATTGCGCCGATCAACAAGCGCGGTGCAACGATCAGTAGTGGCGATAGCAGGGCGTATACACTCCACCCGTTTCCCAGCATATTGAATGTGACCCATACTAAGTCAGGTAAGACGCGTGCTGCTTGATTCAGAAACAGGAATAGACCTGGCTCAGGCAAGAATGCCCAGCAGAGTGCCCAGAGCGCTAGAGGCACTAAGCACCACACAAAGTCCTTTTTTTGAACGCTAGCGACTTTGGTTTCAGAAGTGGACGTACGCGACTGCGTTGTCATGCGCGGGCCGCCGCAAACTGCACAATCATTTTTTCCATGACCTGTTCAACCGTGATTGCACGCATACAAGCATTGTCTGAGCAGGGCGTTTTGCGGTGATTGGCGGCACTCACGCACGGTGAGCAGGCTAGTTGCGCTGTGATGGGAATTGATTTCCCGAGCGACCCGTAAAGTGCTGGTGTTTCCGGACCGAACAATACAACGGTGTGCAGCCCAGTCACCGATGAAAAGTGTCCGGGACCAGAGTCGTTCGTGACCATCACGTCTGCGAGTGTGTAGAGTGCAGGGAGTTCAGCGAAACTGACTTGGCCCGCGAAGTTCAAAGCATTGGGAGCATTAGCGCCTAAGCGAACATTTTCAACGTAGGCGTGTTCGGAAGGTGAGCCAGTAATGAGGATGAGGCAGTCCGGCCATTGTTGAACGAGTGCGACGATGAGTTTTGAAAAGCTCTCGGGTGCCCAACGGCGTTGCACCAATAGTTCACTTGCATTGGGATTGACGAGTAGCAGAGGCTGAACGCCATGCTGAAAAGGCCTCTGTGCGGCAGAGGCGAGTGCTTCTATCCGTCGCAGCACATTTTGCTTGATAGCTGGGTCGATTACGGCTTGCGCAATCCGAATAGCAGAGTCGGGAATGCTTATTTTGCTGTAGGGTTGCTCGACTGAAGTTGAGAACGCTGCATGAATAAGCGATAGAAAATTCTTTGCGATATGAATATGGGGGTTGTAATGCACCTTGTGCGTGAGCATCGTTCCACGCCATAGGCCTTCCCCGTGAAAGATGTGATATCCGACACGCTTTCGCGCACCGCACAGTCCGGTCAGTAGCGCGGTAAAACGTGAGAAGAGTTCTAAGTCAATGACCGTATCAATTTTTCGCGCACGCGCTTGAAATAAGAATTTGACCGTATCCCGGATAAGGGTGAAGACGGAGCTCGAGTCAATCGTAAAAATATTATCTGCGGGCACCGTATTGAGTAATGTGAGGCTTGCCCTGTTGCTCTTGAAAATAAGAAAAAATATCTCAGCGCCACGCGCTTGGGCATCACGCATCGCTGGATCCACGATGATGGCGCTGCCCATTTCAGATAATTCGATGAAAAGTAGACGGCGTGGCGCGCCGGCTGGCCCCTTGATTAACAAGGTAATCCAATCAAGCAAAGCCACAATCGGGCTGAATAAAGCGCATAACGGAACACCGACTCGGTGATCGATCGTGCGCATAGTGTCGACGCTTAAGCTCATGGAGCGTAGTTTAATGCTTTGTGTTGACGTCGTCTTGACGTCGCCGTTGCAGGAGGGATATCGCTCCGGGTAAGTAGGTGACCAGCGTCACAATGCCAAAGCTGACGGAAGCAAGCACCGTGATCCCACTATCGACGCCCCATAGGGCTAGCGTGGTGGAAAGGGTCGCTTCGCGCAATCCCCAGCCTGAGATACTGATCGGTAGCATCATTAACAAACCTAGTGCCGGCAGCCCCACCATCAGCGCGGAGAAGGGGGCGGTCGTTCCGAATGCCTGTAAGCAGCACCAGAAGGCGGTCAGAGCGATCATATGTGTACAGATGGAGATGCTGAGTTGCGGGGCGATTGTGGGCCAGCCGAGCGCCGTTTTTAGTCCAGGCATCGCTTCTGGCATACCAAGTTTGACGAGTATTTTTTGAATCCAAATACGCGTATGCGGCGAGCCGAGGAGCAGACTCGCCAATGCGGCACCAAATAACATCGCGCCAAGTGCCCACCACCCCAGCGCTTCTCCCCAGGGGCCAATCATGGCACCACCTAGGATGAGGCCGAGGGCACCCAAGATGTTGTTGCCTATCAAGCCCAGGCCACGATCGAGCGCGACGCTGATGAAACCGAGGCGTAGACGAGGCGGTGCGCGGTTGAGATCGATTGGTTGATGAAGTTCTTCTGCCAGTGTTGGGGAGCGAGAACCAACAGCCTGCCCGACGTGACGCTGACGAATGGTGCCTGAACGACTACCCTCGACTGCACGGTAACTGTCTCCACCAATAGTACTGGGTAGGCCCTGGTTGATCAGCCCTCCAGCGAAATAGAGTGTGATGTAGCGCGAGATCGGAAGGTGTAAACCCATGCTGCGCATAATCCAACCCCAGCGAACGACTGCCAATAGGTTGGCCAATACGAGTAGGGCAAGTGCTAGGACGAACCATCCTGGCTTGATTGCAATTTTTGTTTCGCGCAGGGCTTGCCAGTCAATATTTCGCGCTGCAAGCCAAAGTAGCAGCACAGACAATACGATCCGTAGGTAGGGCCAAAGCGCTTTAAAAGATTTTTTCACTGAACGACGTCTATTTTGGATTTGAGGTGGCGCCCCAGTTGCGGCAATGATAGAAACTGAAATCCGAAATCGAACGCCCCAGTCGTTTGATGTCGAGTTGCTTCAATAACGTACAGGACTCGAAGGCTCCTGGTTGGGTGGGTAGCTCAAAGCGTAACTGTGACCAGTTTACAAAAAGACTGTCTGCCCCGGTGGGGATTTCGCCGAACCAGAGATCAAATTGGTCGAAACGCTTGTCTAAAACGAAAATGGGCACAGGCTTTGCGTACCAAGCCATTCTGCTCGCAAGGGTCCAGTTTCTGACCGAAATAGATGGAATGCCGTGCTCCCGGCTGAGGGTCTGTGCGAGCGCTCCGGCGTCGTTCCAGCCCCACATATCTGCGAGCGGATTCTTTTTTCCCCACGGATGCTCTTGTGAAACGCCAGGAATTCCAACGAAAAAAAGCAAAATAAATGCCAACAGGCAGATAACTACTTGCGTGCGAACAAAAGCACGAATCCAAAATTGTTTGCCACGCGACCACTGAGCGCCGATAGCGTTTGCAGCAAACGGGACGATTGCCAACCACGCAGGCGCAGTCCAATGGGGAAGACTGCCTCCGCCGGAGAGGGCCGCTGTCACGCCAAACGGCAGGATAAAAAAGAGCGTGAATGCAGCAATCAGCCACTTCTTTTGCTGGATGATGTCCCGCAGGCATAAATAAGTGCCGACTGCCAGTAACGGACCATAAGCCACCAATTGGATGCCGATAAAAGCGGCTAGGCGGCGTATTTGCCAACTACCACCTGCACCGTGTTTGAGTTGGTAAACGAAGGATACCCAGTCGTGTTCGGCATTCCAAATAAACACCGGCGCGACAACGAGCAAAGCCACGAGCAGCGCCAACCAAGGGCCTATCGTTGTAAGTAGCCTGATCCCGCGCGCGAACAGCAAAATAATTATGACGGTGAGCGCTGGAATGATGGCGGTGTACTTTGAGAGTCCGGCTAGGCCAAGTAATCCACCAAGTGCTATCCAACGCAAAGTTGAGCTGCGTTGTCGTTCAATGGGTAGCGTGCATAGTGCAAAGGTGCTTTGCATAATGAGCAAGGTCAGCACCATCAACAGTGTGTCTGGTAGTAAACCCACCGCTAGGACGTGCATGAGTGGAGCACACAGGACGAGGGCGACCGCCCAGAGGCCTGCGACTTCTTTTGCGTTAGGCCTATCGCTCCAGCCTGGGATCATGCCGTTGAAGTCCATCGCGAGTTTTCTCGCGAGCAGACAGGCGATCAACCAAAGTGCCTGAGGGATGAGACGTACAACCGCATCTGGTGCGTGAAGCGCGATCAGTGGCCACTGAATCCAACCGACAAGAGGTGGATGATCAAAATAGCTCCAGTCTAAGCGAACAGCGTAGTAGGCATAGTGTGCCTCGTCGACCGACAGCGTTAGCAAGGTCGCGAAGACGCTATGGATGAGCACTCCAATTGCAAGTAGGCTAAGTAGCCGTTTGGTCGGATGCCACACTGTCGCACTGCCGGATGAGGAGCTTGAGTGTGCCACGGCGTCGATTGCTATTGCGCTTGGACGGGTAAGACGCGCCAGGTGATCTGGCGCTTACCGTCTTGGGCAAGAATCTTCGCATTTACCCGTTGAACGACAAATCCCTCGGGAAGATTCGCCACGCCGCTCACGGGTAAATAGTGATTGAACTGCACGGCCGTGCGCGGAGTGGGGATAGTTTCAACGCGACCGGTGGGCCAACGGCCTTCGAATGAGAGTTCTAGCCAGCCGGTGAAGTCTTGTTTCTCTGGTTTGGCACGGAGTAACCAAATGAGGTAGGACAATTGCCCGCCTTTTTTTCCTTGCGTGAACGTACTCGTGCTCACACCCACTACGCCATATCGAGCATCGAATGGCAGAGTCTGCACCATTAAGTTCAGTTGCTCTTTCATGGGAGCAATGATGGCCTGAGCGGTCGAAAGCTCTTCCCGAAGACTCTTTATTATTTCTGCATTTTGCATGCGTTCGCCCTCGAGCGAGCGCGCATGATTATCAACCTGAGTTTGCAGTGCCTGACGCTCTGCGGACACCAGTTTTAGTTCGTCGGTAAGTTTTTGTGCTTGTTCACTTGTCAGGCGTTTAGCGCCATAGCTCGCTTGAAGAAAAAGCACACCACCACCGCCGAGCAATACGCCCAGAAGTAATACGATCAGCCAGCTGGGAATGCGACGCGGGCGTCGGCGCGTGTCGTAGGGGGCGGGCTTGAATACCGCACGTTTTGCTTGAACGCGAATGACCATGGAAAGTTAGTGTTGCTGCTTGAGCCTGTATTCTAACGCCGCGAGACGTTCGGGCGTGCCAACATCGAGCCAGAAGCCCCGATGGATGTTACCCAGGACCTTGCGCTCGGCCATTGCTGCGCGCAACAGTGGCGCGAGTTTGGCGGGTTGTCCCACCGCTATCTGGGCAAAAAGAGTAGGTTGGTAGACGCCGATGCCGGAAAAAGTTTTGCGCATCCCATCTTGGTCGCTCAATTGACCATCATCTAATTGGACAAAATCACCTTGTGGGTGATGGTCGGGATTGTCGACTAAAAGCAGCCAAGCGAGTTGTCTAGATCGAACGAGCTCTTCGGCAATTGCATGTGCAGCAATTGGATTCCAGTCACACCAAACATCACCATTGATCACTAAGAATGGAGCAGTGCCAAGTAGTGGCCCCGCTGTGGCGATTCCCCCTGCTGTCTCCAGGGCGACTTGTTCTGGGGAGTATTGAATCTTTACCCCGAACTTAGAGCCATCACCGAGCGTTTCTTCTATTCGCTGGCCGAGCCACGCGTGATTGATGACGATCTCGGTGATTCCCGCTGCAGCGAGCTTTTCAAGGTGCCAGACGATAAGCGGCTTGCCGGCAACTGGTAGGAGCGGTTTGGGTAGGTGGTCAGTCAGTGGGCGCATGCGCTCTCCACGACCGGCTGCCAGAATCATTGCGCGCATCAGAAGGTGTATCCAACTTTGGTTTGAATCTGGTCCAGTTGATCCAGCACACGAATTAAGGGTTTGAACGCGATGTAGCGACCCGCGACTTGACGAACATATTGATTGACACGCGGCATGTGTGCCAGGTACGCGGCTTTGCCATCGCGATGATTGAGACGGGCGAAGACTCCCAAGATGCGCAGATTGCGTTGTAGACCCATCCACTCATAATCTCGATGAAAATCCGCAAAATCGATCGGAACGGGCAGGCCTTCTTTGCGTGCTTGTTCCCAATAGCGGATCGCCCAGTCGATTTGTTGGGGCTCCTCCCAGGTTGTTCGGGCGTCCATGACAATGGAGGCGAGGTCGTAGGTGATGGGACCCACGACAGCGTCTTGAAAGTCGAGCACTCCAGGATTCGGACCAAATCTTTCCTCGTCGCACAGCATCAGGTTGGGGGAGTGGAAGTCTCGATGAACAAATACTTGTGGCTGTGCCGCGTTGTGTTTGACCAACAAATCAAACACGGTATCCAGTGATTGAAGGGTCTCGGGCGTAAGTGTTGTCTTGCAGTGCACGGTTGTGTACCACTCAGTGAATAGACCGAGTTCTTCTTTTAGGCGAGGTGCGTCATAGCGCGGCAGGCCTTGGTGATTTGTCATTTGCATCCGAACCAAGGCTGCCAGTGCTTCGCGATACATTTTCTGAAGAGTGGAATCCTCTACGCCTTGTTGTATTTTTTCGTAATAAGTTGTTGGCCCAAGGTCAGAAAGCAGCAAAAAACCCTGCTCTAGGTCTTTTTCAATGATTTTTGGGACATTGAGTCCGGCGGCTGCTAAGCGTTCCGCTATGTCCACAAATGGCCGGCAGTCCTCCTTCGGCGGCGGGGCATCCATCACGACCAAGGTGCCGCTCGCGGCCGTAATTCGGAAATAGCGTCTAAAGCTGGCATCGCTTGAAGCGGGTGCAAGCGTGTCAATTTTTATACCTAGTTTCTGAGGAATTTGATTTAACCAATTGACTAATAATGGTATTCTCTGATCTGCCATAGCCTAAAAAACCCTAAATTTGACCGTATCCGAACTATAATAGCTCCGAAGCGGCGAGGGTTTGCCGGATTTTGACGACAAACTTCGGGCAAAACTGCCCTGAATAGGTGACTGTTTAAAGCGTGCTGTTTCTTTTTGCTCGACTTTTTCTCGCAACGACTCTGGGAATAAGTGTGGGGGCTGTGCAAGCCCAAAACACAGAGACAATCCCAGGCGATGCGCCTAATCAGGCGGCCTCCGGGCAGGCGCCTCCCAAGAAAGCACCCCCAAAAAAGACGCAGCCTAAAAAGCAGGCTGCTAACAAGACGCCAGCGCCAGTCAAAACAGCGCAAGCCTCCACCCAGCCAGCACCCAAGCCGGCGGCTAAACCGGCCACTAAGCCAGCGGCGCAGTCTGCAGCAGCCACGACACCTAAGCCAGCTCCAAAGCCTGCCCCGAAGCCAGTCGCGGCGCCGCCTGCTCCACCCAAAGTGCAGTTAATGGGGTTGCGGGTCGCTCCGCAACTCGATCGCGTCGTTCCACCTGAAAATCAGATGCCCGCTTTCCTTGAGGCGCGTCAGATGAATGGTGATGGACAAGGCAATGTGCGAATGCTTGGCGATGCGGCAATGCGTCGTCAAGACGCCGTGCTTCGCGCAAGTGTGATCGACTACAACAAAACGACAGGTGTCTTGGATGCACAGACGAACGCTCGACTGATTCGGGACGGAAACGTTATATCAGGTACCAGCATCATCTATAACTCCGAGGATGGAACGGCTAGTGTTGATCAGCCTAACTTCTGGATTGAAAACGGGGGCGCAGGCGTAGGATCTTGGGCCGATGTTTTTAATAAGAATCAGATGAGCCTCAAGGACGTCACGTATAGTGGCTGCCCTTGCCCGAAGCCGTCTTGGTACATTGAGACGGAGAAACTTGATTTAGATTACGCAGAAAATGAGGGCGTTGCGCGTAATGGTGTCCTGTACTTTAAGGATGTACCAATCCTTGCTTCACCGTATTTGACTTTCCCAATCAAGAAGGAGCGCAAGAGTGGCCTATTGCTGCCTACCTTCGGAAATACAACAAACACGGGCTTTGATTACACGCAGCCCTATTATTTCAATATTGCACCGAATTACGACATGACCGCGCAGTTGCGTACCATGACCAAGCGTGGCGCGCAGTTAGGCAGCGAATTTCGTTACATGGGAGAGAGCTACTCCGGGTTGATGGCCGGAACATACCTGCCTAACGACATCAAGACGGGTGAGGATAGGTGGTTGTATTCCGCTCAATATGGGCAACGTTTTGGTTACGGGTTCTATGGTGGATATAACGTCAGTGGCGTATCGGACGACAACTACTTCAAGGACTTTGCAAATATCGGGATCAACCAAGCGACCGTGACCGCGCTGCCGAGACAAGCCGGCGCGGGCTGGGCCAACGAGTATTGGAACACGCAAGCTCAAGTGGTGACTTTCCAGACGATTCGACCGAGCGGTACGTTTGTGACACCCCAGTACAACAAAGTGCCGGAATACACGATCAATGGCGGACGTTTTGATTATGGTGGTTTCGATTTACAAAGCCAAAACACCTTAACTAAGTTTGAGATGCCGCTTGATCAACGCTTTGCGTACGGTCCGATGGGGTCTTTGCGATGGAAGCCGGATGGTCAACGCGCTTTGTCCTATAACTCGATTGCTTATCCGATTGTCAAACCAGGTTGGTACATCACACCTAAAGTCGCACTGAGTATGGCCCAGTACCAAACGGAATGGTATGGACTCGAGAACTGGTATGGCTATGGGCAAGCCTCAAACTCGCGCGTACTACCCATCATGTCGGTGGACTCAGGGATGACCTTCGAGCGCGACACAACATTCTTTGGTAAGGCTGCCTTGCAAACACTTGAGCCGCGCGCCTATTACCTGAGAGTGCCTTATCGAGATCAGTCTCAGCTTCCTGTGTACGACACAACGATGGCCGATTTCAGTTTCTCCTCGGCCTTTCAGGAAAATATTTTCACTGGTTTCGATCGTATTGCTAACGCCAATCAAGCCACTTTAGCGCTGACAAGTCGATGGCTTGATGCCAATAGTGGCTTTGAGCGTTTGCAGGTCTCGGTGGCGCAGCAGTTTTACTTTGAAGATCAGTACGTGACGTTACCTTTTCAGGTTCCTCGCACAAACACCAAGTCGCAGTTCTTGCTAGGAAGTAGTGCGGCACTGACTGACACGTTAAATCTCTCGTCTTTATTTCAGTACAACCCTTATAAAAGCGAGCTGAGTCGCGCGCAGGTTATCAGTCGTTGGCGCCCTCAGCGTTTGGCAACGCTTGCCTTGTCGTATCGCTACCAGGTTAACCCTCCGCCGGACGCGTTGTATCAACCGCAAGGTCAAAACCAAGTGAGCGCTGCGTTCCAGTGGCCGCTTACCAAGAAGTGGTATTCGATTGGACGTGTCGATTACTCATTTAATAAGGTCAATGCCCCCAGTGTGCTTGATCCATCGAATATTATTGCAATGCCGAAAGTTACGCAGGGTGTCGTCGGACTCGAATATAAAGGCGACTGCTGCTGGACTGGGCGCGTTGTGTTTCAACGCTATGTTGTAAGCGTAGATCAAACAAATAGTGCGGTATTTTTCCAGCTTGAGCTGGGCGGATTGGGTAACTTGGGACAAAACCCCATGGGTATTATTGGTCGAAGCATTCCTGACTACGAGCCAATCAATCCGCCTGTTCCGAGTGTGAGTAAATTTGAAAGGTACGAATAATGCAAGCAGTTAAGACCTTCCGTTGTTGGGTTGCGCTTTTTGGGATTTGTTTAGGCGCGACGTTAAGCGCTACGGCGTTTGCGCAACCGGCATCAGGTGGGACTGCGCGACAGCCTGCCCCCCCCAAAGCGGCTGCGGCCGGACCGGAGCGTGAAGCAGATACGATTATCGCTGTCGTCAACAAAGATGTCATTACAAGACGAGAGCTTGATGCGCGTGTACGCTTAGCGAAGCGAGATTTGACAGGGCAGCGGATGCAGTTGCCGCCTGACAACGTGCTCGAGGCTCAAGTGTTGCAGCGGTTGATTACCGAAAAACTCGAGCTGCAAGAGGGGCGTCGCCTCAATATCCAGATCACCCCAGCGATGGTTAACAATGCCATCGAGACGATTGCAAAACGAAACAACGTCACTGTCGCGCAAATTCGCCAGCAATTGCAAGCAACAGGCGTGCCGTGGTCCGACTACGAGAACCTCATTCGACGCGAGTTGTTGCTAGAAAGATTAAGACAGGCGGTCGTGGATCGCACAATCCTGATTACCGACGCTGAAGTCGATGCATTCTTGCGCGAACAGAAGGCGCGCGAAGCGGGGGGGTTGCCAGTTGTGCGACCGACGCCCGCACCCGCGCCGCCGCCACCTCCTCCACCGAAACCACAAGCTGTTCAGCCGGCCATCATGGGCATCGCACAGATTTTGGTGCGCGTTCCGGAGGGGTCATCTACCGAGGAAGTTGCCGCTTTGCGTAAAAAGGCGCAAGATCTGCTGGCGCGCGTGCGTAAAGGCGAGAGTTTTGAAAGTGTCGCTAAGGCATCTTCGGACGGACCAGAGGCAAGCCAAGGTGGTGATTTGGGTGTACGGCCTTTGAACGGTTGGCCAGATTTATTCCTCAAAGCTGTCGCCAACGTACCGGACGGGAGAATCAGCAACATTATTCAAAGTCCAAATGGCTTTCATATTTTGAAAGTAGTCGGTCGTGCAGGAGGGACTCCTCCACAGCAAGCACAACCTGCACCGCCACCGCCTGCTCCGACAGGTCCAGACACGCAAATGCCTAAAGGACCTATGCCAGTGCAGCAAACGCAGGCGCGGCACATTTTGCTTAAGAGCTCTGCTGTGATGACGGATGATGTCGCGCGTCAACGATTAGCAGAGATACGCCAACGCGTTGTTCAAGGTGGAGAGTCCTTTGCTGATTTGGCTAAGCGTTTCTCTAACGATTCGTCGGCTCCGCAGGGCGGAGAACTCGGCTGGCTGAACCCTGGCGAGACGGTTCCACCGTTTGAAAAAGCGATGAACGCCTTAAAAATCGGGGAAGTTAGTGAGCCTGTACAGAGTCAGTTTGGCTGGCATCTTATTCTTGTTGAAGGACGACGCACGCAAGACATGGCCGAACAGTATCTGCGTAACCAGGTCCGTCAGCGGCTCTTCATTCAGCGTTCTGAAGCTGAGTTTGATGCATGGCTACAGCGCCTGCGTAATCAGTCTTACATAGATAATCGTCTCGAGAAAACAGAGCAGCTCAACAGGAATTAGCGCGTGACTGCACATCAGGCGCGTAAGCGTTTTGGCCAGAATTTCCTTGTGGATTTGTCGGTCGTGGATGCAATCGTGCGAGCGATTGCACCGAAACGTGACGATGTGATGATCGAGATCGGGCCAGGCTTATCAGCGCTGACCGCGCCGTTACTCGATCAGCTGGCCAAACTCACAGCAATTGAAATAGATCGAGATCTCGCCGCTCGATTGAGGCAGCGTTTTCCCGTCGATCGCTTGACTGTGGTTGAAGCCGATGTATTGCAGGTAGATTTCAACCAGTTCGGCGAGAGGCTACGTATCGTCGGCAACTTGCCCTACAACATTTCTAGTCCCTTGCTCTTTGCGTTGGTTGATTATGCAGATCGGGTTTGTGATCAGCACTTTATGTTGCAACGAGAAGTTGTAGATCGGATGGTTGCGGAACCAGGCGGCTCGGAATACAGTCGTCTGAGTGTCATGCTGCAGTACCGCTATCAGATCTATAAACTATTTGACGTAGCACCCGAGGCGTTCGATCCGCCGCCGCGTGTGACCTCAGCGATAGTGCGAATGATTCCGAGAGATTCGACACGATTGCGCGCTCAAGATGAAAAGTTATTCGCTTCATTAGTACAACGTGCTTTTTCTCAGCGCCGTAAGATGTTACGGGGCGTACTTGGTGAGTGGACGGCGCTGATTCCATGGGAGGCGCTTGGCGTCCTTCCAACTTGGCGTGCAGAACAGGTGTCGGTGGCGGGCTTCGTGGGTATGGCGGATGCTTTAGTTGCTGCGGGCGTCCGCGGCTAGTCGGCTAGCGAGCCAGACACGCATAATGTCTTGGGCTCGATCCTCAAGTAGGGCTGATGCGTTTCGACAGGCATCCGCAAGGGTGCAGGGTCCGGATGCTAGGCTGAATGCGGCATGTATCCCGGCGTCATACAGAGCCTGGTAGCCATCGCCTAAGGATCCAGCGATTGCAATGACTGGGACTCCCTCCTGTTTGGCAATCTTTGCAACCCCCATGGGTGTCTTGCCTAAGAGTGTTTGTGCATCCATACGCCCTTCGCCTGTGATGACGAGGTCCGCGCCAATAACAGCAGTGGGTAAGCCTCCAATTTCCGCCACCACTTCTGCGCCGGGTTTAAAGGTTGCACCCAGCCAAGCGTGTGCGGCAAAACCAAGTCCGCCTGCCGCGCCAGAGCCTGGTGCGTTGCGCATGTCGCGACCGAGCGTTTCAGCGCATACGTCAGCGAAGTGCGCGAGGGCTGCGTCGAGCTGCTGTACCTGAGCGGGTGTGGCACCTTTTTGTGGACCAAAAATTGCGGAGGCACCTTTGGGGCCGCAAAGAGGATTGTTCACGTCTGAGGCAATCGTGACGCGCGTATTGGCCAACCGTGGGTCAAGGGTGCTGATATCTAGTTTGGCGAGCTGCATTAAGGCTAATCCGCCGCGCGCAAGTGGCATCCCCTGCTTGTCTAATAAACGCAGCCCGAGTGCTTCGAGCATGCCTGCGCCTGCATCGTTCGTGGCTGAACCACCGAGCCCAAGAACGATATGTTGTGCGCCGCAGTCAAGTGCATGGGCAATAAGCTGACCGACGCCATAGCTCGTTGCACGCATCGGATCTCTGTCAGCTGGCGCAATATGCTCTAAACCTGCTGCACAGGCCATCTCGATCATTGCCGTTTCGCCAGGCAGTTGCGCCCACGTTGCGTCGATCGGTCGCCCTAAGGCATCCAGTACGGTCTCGATATGTCTCTCACTGGCTGTCGCTCCTAATACCGCTTCGACTGTGCCTTCACCACCATCCGCCATTGGTACGCGCAAGACGGTCGCCGTTGGCATTGCGCGTTTTACGCCACGTTCTATCGCCAAAGCGACTTGTGGTGCTGAAAGAGACTCTTTGAAGGAGTCTGGAGCGATGACGATTTTCATGAGGTTGAGCGAATCTTTCTGGCGAATGAGTTTCAGTCGAATTTCTTTTGTACAAATTCAATTTTGTAGCCATCTGGGTCTTCGACAAACGCAATGACGGTTGACCCGTGTTTCATAGGACCGGCTTCGCGCGTCACTTTACCGCCTAACTCTCGAACGCGATCGCATGCCTCGTAGGCGTTTTCGACTTGTAAAGCAATGTGACCGTATCCGGTGCCGAGATCGTACGAGCTGGTGTCCCAGTTGTAGGTCAGTTCGAGTGCTGGCCCGTCGCGCTCGTCTTGGTAGCCTACAAATGTATTCGTAAAGCGGCCCGAAGGATACTCCGTGCTTCGTAAGACGCGCATACCCAAAACCTTGGTGTAGAACTCAATGGAGCGATCGAGATTTCCGACTCGCAGCATGGTGTGAAGAATTCGCATAATGAGACCTCGAATAAGGGCAAGGAAAATTAAAAACGATGAACCATGATAACCGTTGAATAGTTATATCTCGGGGATACCATCGGGTGTGTGGTGACGCAGGATATTTTTGGCGAGATGAAAGTCTGGGTAAAGTTGCTCGACCTCTGACCAAAAGTCCTGACTGTGATTCATTTCCCGTAAGTGCGCCAGTTCATGTGCAATCACATAGTCGATGACGAGTGGCGAGAAATGAATCAGACGCCAGTTAAGCATGATGTTTCCATCGCTTGTGCATGAGCCCCAACGGGTTGCTGCTGAGGAGAGCCGCCACCGACGAATGGTTAAGCCCGTCGTAGTCAGAAAGTGTTTGATACGTCGATCGAACCACGTTGCAGCACGGGATTGCAACCAAGCTTGTGTCATATCCCGCATGCGATGCGTATCGGCATCGTTTGGTAGTGGTAACCAGAGGGCTTGACCAGCTTGTGGGGCGTCAGCGTCGCCCTCGAAGTAAGGTGAACCATGCGGCACATGAGGCCCGGGAACGCCACTGCGCAACACAATTCGACATCCCATGTAGGGGAGTTCGCCCCCCGATTGCCAGCGCGTCTCTGCCATCGCTAAGCGCTGCTTGCGTGATTGCCAGTCCTGGAGCTTGGATAGAATCCAAGGCATTTTTTCAACGACTGCGGCGTCTATTTGCGATAGTGTGACCCAGTTTGGGGCGGTCACACGTAAGCCCTCGTCGAGGATAGTGAAGCCAATGCTACGGCGACGCGAACGCATCAAGATAAAGCCGACAGACTGATCCCCGTGGTGCACAACACGCCACTTTGCTCCAAGCGGGATCGTTGCTGGCGCAATGGTCCAGCTGGGCTTGGGGCTATCTGCGTCGGAAAGCAAAAGCTCGAGCTGGCTCATTGTTATTTCGGATAGCGCTCGGGGTTGAGTCGTTGCATTTCACCTTCAATCCAGGCTTGAACTTTTTCGTTAAGTTGCTCTGGAGTTAAGCCAGTCGATTCGATGGGAGGTCCGATGGACACGGTGATACATCCGGGCCGCTTAATGAACGCGTTACGCGGCCAACATTCACCTGCATTGTGAGCGATTGGAATAATGGGTGCGCCAGTGCGCGTGGCTAACAACGCACCTCCCATTTTGAAGCGTCCAGTCTTTCCGGGTGCTATCCGGGTGCCCTCGGGGAACAATATCGGCCAACGACCTTCATTCAGGCGCTGCTGCCCAACTTTGACGACTTGCTCAAACGCATCACGACCTTTGCTGCGGTCGATGGGGATCATCGCGAGCAGGGCGAGCCCCCAGCCAAAAAACGGTACACGATGCAATTCGCGCTTGTACACAAAACAGACTTCGCGTGGAAGGTAGGACGGTAGAAACAAAGTCTCCCAGGCGGATTGATGCTTTGACAGCACAATCGCGGGTCCCGCAGGCAGATTCTCTCGGCCCTTAACTTCCCATCGGACACCACAAATGACTTTCGCGCCCCAAACAGCGAGTCTAGGCCACCCCATGGTCAGCTTATAGCGCCAAGTGAGAGAGAGTGGGGCCCAGAGCATGCACGCAAACGCGTAGGGAATGACCGTGACGATAAGAAATAGTGTGAAGACGATGGCGCGAAGCACGAGCATCATTTAACGCGCCTCGGACAAAATCTGATCTACCGCATCAGCCAGGTCCTTAGCCACCCGAGTACCTGCCGGTAAGCCACCTTTACTACTGGTTTTTTGGCCGTTTCCAGTTTGTACTAACCATGGGAGGCAACCGGCTGTAGCCGAGGCTTGTAGGTCACGCAGAGAATCACCGATCGCGGGTACTTCATCAAGGCTTGTATCAAAACGTCGACCGATATCGTGGAATAAGCCCGGAAGTGGCTTGCGGCATAAGCAGTTGTCGTCGGGGCCGTGTGGACAAACAAAAATCGCGTCTACCGCGCCACCGAGTTGTGACAGAGCCTTGCGAAACTTTTGATGAATATCGTTCAGCGCAGTGATGTCGAACAGGCCGCGTGCTAGACCGGATTGGTTGGAAGCAATAGCGATGGTCCAACCCGCCTGATGTAGGCGTGCAATCGCTTCTAGACTTCCAGGTAAAGGATTCCATTCATCCGGGTGCTTGATGTAATCGTCGCTATCCTCATTGATCACTCCATCCCGATCGAGAATGATCAGTTTCATGCTGCAAGCCTTGATATGTCAGCCACTTGATTCATCAGTCGATGCAGCTGATCGAGAAGTGCGAGTCTGTTATTTCGCACAGCGACGTCGTCGGTCATCACCATGATGTCGTTAAAAAACAGGTCGACAGCATCTCTGGTTTGAGCGAGCGTGTCCATGGCTGCAACATAATCACCCGCTTCAAATTGTTTCTGAGCAATAGGTTGTGCCTGCGCGATGGCTTTTGCAAGTGCTTGTTCGGCGGGCTCGGCAAGGAGTCTTGCTTCAATGGCGGGAAGCTGACCTTCCGATTTCTTCAGCAGATTTCCAATACGCTTGTTTGCAGCGGCAAGACTGGCGGCACTCGAGCTCGTTGCAAATTTTTCTGCTGCCAGGACGCGCGCCACGACTTGGTGTAGCGGTGGCGTAAGCGCAAGGACTGCCTCGACCGCATGACGATCGTGATTGATGATCAGTTGGTTACGCAAACGTTCGAGCACGAAGTCTCGAACCTCTGGAACAGTCTGCTCCTGGAGTGTGCCGGGCGTGAACTGCTTGGCGCTGTGCGCAAGGAGTTCTTCAAGGGCAAGTGGCCCAGCATTTTGTATTTTTAATATGCCGCCAGCTGTCAGTTGTTCGAACGCACTTATTAGGCCAAGCGCGGCTCGACGCAGACCGAAGGGGTCACGCTCGCCCGTAGGGGCCAGACCTATCCCCCAAATCCCGACTAAGGTTTCAGCGCGCTCAGCGATAAAGAGTATCGCTGCAATCATGTTGGTCGCGGTGGTTGGGGTCTCGAGGCGAATGCGATATTGCTCGGCTAGAGCTTGAACGACTTCCGGTGCTTCATGATCACCGCGAGCGTAGTACGCACCCATGATTCCCTGGAGCTCAGGAAACTCTCCAACCATATTGGTCGTCAGATCTGCTTTAGCAAGTTCGGCTGCGCGTTCTGCGAGCGCGGCATCTGCCCCCAGAGTTTTTGCAACAAAGGCCGCAATCGCACGTACACGGCTCACACGCGCAAGCTGAGTGCCAAGTTTGTTGTGATACACGATCGAATCGAGTTGAGCGACGCGTGCGTGTAGAGGAGTTTTCCGATCCGTCTCAAAAAAGAACTGTGCGTCTGCTAAACGTGGTCGTACAACCCGTTCGTTCCCTTCGATGATTGCGTGCGGATGATCAGTGGGCATGTTGCTCACAATCAAAAATTGATTTGTGAGGGAACCGTTGTCCTTATTGAACAATGGAAAATATTTCTGATTCAGACGCATTGTCAGAATTAAGCACTCTTGGGGCACTGCCAAGAAGCGTTCTTCAAACTTTCCGACATAAACTGCTGGCGCCTCTACCAAGGCCGTCACTTCGTCCAGTAATGCGTCGACTTCTGGACCGGTTCCGATACTGGTTTGAAGTTTCAGCGTTTGAGCCTGCAGCAGCTCAGCGATTTGTGCGCGACGGCGCGCGAAACTTGCAGTGACGCATCCTGTGTTTGCGAGTTGTTGCTCGTAGCTGTCTGCACTGTCAATGGATAAAGGACCTGGATGAAGAAACCGATGACCAAATGTCTGTCGGCCAGACTGCAGCCCAAGAATCGTTGCCGGAATGATTTCTGTATCAAGCAGAGCGATTAGTGCGTGTGCGGGACGGACGAATTTCACCGCTGTCTCGCCATCAGCAAGTTGGTACTTCATTACCTTTGGGATTGGCAGGGCCGCAATACTTGATTCGATCGCGCCTTGTAGCACTTCGTGAAGTTTGGCCCCCGGTGCAGTACCGGTTGCGACAAGATATTCTTGCTTCCCGTCTGACTCGCGTGCTAGCGCGTTGACGTCTAGCGAATCCCAGCCTTTGGCAGCAAGTTTTTTTAACAGTGCAGGCGTGGCTGCCCCGTTCGCGTCGAGCCCGACTTTGACGGGCATGAGCTTTTCGGAAAACGATTGATCGGGCGCGACCCTCAAGACCTTGCTTAGTTTGACGCCAAGTCGGCGCGGCGTGGCAAATGGTTCGATGGCGCAGCCAGGATCGATCAGACCGATTGCGTTGAGCGCATCGTGCATGCCTTGTGCGAAGGCCTGACCAAGTTTGGGCAATGCTTTCGGCGGGAGTTCCTCGGTGAAGAGCTCGACAAGCAGGGGACGACTAGACATTATTTGGCCCCCTTGTTTGTATGCAACATGGGGAAACCGAGCTTTTCACGCGATTCAAAGTAAGCCTGCGCAACAGCGCGCGATAAATTTCTAATGCGGCCGATGTAGGCTGCGCGCTCGGTGACACTGATGGCTCCTCTGGCGTCCAGCATATTGAAGGTATGGGCAGCTTTCAACGTAGCCTCATATGCGGGCAGCGCCAACGGAACTTCCATGAGTCGTTTGGCTAGGGTTTCAAAATCAGTGAAATGACGGAAAAGGGTTTCCGCGTCGGAATGTTCGAAGTTGTAAGTGGATTGTTCGACTTCGTTTTGATGAAAAACGTCCCGATACAGCACTTTACCGCGCGGACCTTCCGTCCAAACTAGGTCATAGACGCTTTCAACGCCTTGCAAGTACATCGCAAGGCGCTCAAGGCCGTACGTGATTTCGCCAGTCGTGGGGGTACAGTCGAGACCACCAACCTGTTGAAAATACGTGAATTGTGTGACTTCCATTCCGTTTAGCCACACCTCCCAGCCCAGCCCCCATGCGCCGAGGGTTGGATTTTCCCAGTCGTCTTCCACGAAGCGAATGTCATGTTCGGTCGGCTTAATTCCCAGTGCAACCAGTGACCCAATGTAAAGGTCCAAAATGTCAGGTGGAGCCGGTTTAAGGACGACTTGATATTGGTAATAGTGCTGCAGTCGATTGGGATTCTCGCCGTAACGACCGTCTTTGGGTCGGCGCGACGGCTGGACGTATGCGGCCCGCCAGGGTTCTGGACCGATTGCCCTCAAAAAAGTCGCTGTGTGCGAGGTCCCGGCGCCGACCTCCATATCGTAGGGTTGGAGCAGGGCGCAGCCCTGTTTGTCCCAGTATTCTTGCAGTCGCAGAATAATTTGCTGAAAGGTGAGCATCGAGATGTGTCGGTGGGTCGGTAATAGGTGTGAAATTCGTAGCATTTTAGCTTGCGAGCGGCATCGGTGTGGGGGATCCGGGGTGATTCAGGGCCCAAGGTTCGCGAATCGCCTATGATTTACACAATCTAGTCAAAATTCAACTGTTTCGGGCTTGTGTTTGAGGAGTTTTCATGTCGAGTTTGGTGAGTGTCGATGAGACCGATGGCGTATTGATTATTACGATTAATCGCCCCGAGGCGCGCAACGCCATTAGTTTTGAAACAGCGCAGCAATTGTCTGTGGCATTTGAGACACTGGATGCGCGAGAAGATTTGCATATCGGCATCCTGACCGGAGCGGGTGGTACGTTTTGCTCTGGGATGGACCTCAAGGATTTTGCGAAAACACGCAAGCGCTCTTCGGTGCCAGGCAAGGGATTCGCAGGCTTAAATGAAGCGCCGCCCAAAAAGCCGCTGATTGCCGCAGTTGAAGGTTTCGCTGTTGCGGGTGGTTTTGAAATGATGTTGGCGTGCGACTTGATTGTGGCCGCCAACAATGCGATGTTTGGCCTACCAGAGGTCAAGCGCGGATTGGTCGCTGGTGGGGGTGGTTTGGTACGTCTGCCACGCCAAGTCCCATACCATATCGCGATGGAGATTTTATTGACCGGAGAGATGTTTGCCGCTTCGCGTGCCCAACAATATGGACTGATCAATGTGTTGACGGACCCCGGTCAGGCGCTAGGCGAAGCGCTGAAACTAGCCCGCAAGATCTGCGAAAATGGACCCCTTGCGGTACGAACGTCTAAAAGCGTCGTGGTACAGGGATTGGATTTTCCTGCAGCCAAGATGTTTGATTTGCAGCGTCCGTTGACGGATCACATTTTTATGTCTGAGGATGCTAAAGAGGGTGCAACGGCTTTTGCAGAAAAACGTAAGCCGGTTTGGCGCGGAAAGTAGATATTTTTGATGTTGTTGAGTTCAACGATTGTTTTTGTAGATAGGTACAAACATGTCCGTCACGATTAAAGAAGAAGACTTTATTTCCTCAATTGCAGATGCTATCCAGTTCATTAGCTACTACCATCCTGCTGATTACATCAAACACTTAGCGCGCGCGTACGAGCGTGAACAGAGCCCGGCTGCCAAAGACGCGATCGCCCAGATTTTGACGAACTCACGCATGAGCGCAGAAGGCCGTCGACCGATTTGCCAAGATACCGGCATCGTCAACGTGTTCCTTAAAATTGGTATGGATGTTAGGTTTGATACCAAACGAACAATGCAGGAGCTGTGCGATGAGGGTGTTCGTCGTGGCTACCTAAATCCTGAAAATCCTTTGCGCGCATCGGTTCTAGATGATCCAATCTTTTTGCGTAAAAACACGAAAGACAATACGCCCTGTATCGTGAGCGTAGAACTTGTGCAAGGCAACAAAGTTGATGTTCAGGTCGCAGCGAAGGGTGGTGGCTCAGAAAACAAATCGAAGCTCGCCATGTTGAATCCCAATGACTCGATCGTAGATTGGGTGCTCAAGACTGTCCCCACAATGGGAGCGGGTTGGTGTCCTCCTGGCATGCTGGGCATCGGTGTCGGCGGAACCGCCGAGAAAGCGGTGCTGATGGCGAAACAGTCGCTCATGGAAGACCTCGACATGTACGAGTTGCTTGAGCGCGGACCCAAAAACAAAATAGAGGAGCTCCGTATCGAGCTCTACCATAAGGTCAATGCGTTGGGTATTGGTGCGCAGGGCTTAGGCGGCTTAACCACTGTGCTCGATGTAAAAATTCAAACCTTCGCAACGCATGCAGCCTCCTTCCCTGTCGCAATGATTCCGAATTGTGCAGCGACCCGTCATGCGCATTTTGAACTAGATGGTTCGGGACCGGCACATCTGCATCGTCCTTCACTGTCCGATTGGCCCGATGTGCACTGGGCGCCTGATTACAAATCCTCAAAGCAGGTCGATTTAAATAAGTTGACGCGCGAAGAGGTTGCAAGCTGGAAGCCAGGTCAGACGCTCTTGTTAAATGGCAAGATGCTGACTGGTCGGGATGCTGCACACAAGCGTATTCAGGATATGTTGGCCAAGGGCGAGAAGTTGCCCGTTGAGTTTCATGGTAAGACGATTTACTACGTTGGTCCCGTTGATCCTGTTGGCGACGAAGTGGTTGGTCCTGCTGGCCCAACGACCTCAACTCGGATGGATAAGTTCACCGATATGATGCTTGAGCAGACTGGTTTGTTTGCCATGATCGGAAAAGCCGAGCGTGGTCCAGCAACGATTGACTCGATCCGTAAACATAAGTCAGCCTATCTGATGGCCGTTGGTGGAGCCGCGTACTTGGTGTCAAAGGCCATCAAAGAGGCTAAAGTCATTGGCTTTGCTGACCTTGGTATGGAAGCCATCTACGAGTTTGATGTTGTGGATATGCCAGTCACTGTCGCTGTCGACTCAACTGGTACCTCGGTTCACACGACGGGTCCAAAAGAGTGGTCAGCTAAGATTGCTGGGATCCCGGTCGTCACCGCGTAAACGTGCAAGCGCCATGTCTCGAAGTTTCACGCGTTGAAACTTCAAGCCATTGGCGCTTTGTGTTGCGGGGAATGCGTCAACAAACCACAAGTGCGCAGGTACTTTAAAAGCGGCGAGTTGCTTGGCCATTTGTGCGCGTATTAAGTCAGGGTCAGGGACAGGATGATTTTTCTTGATAGTCGCGAACGCGACTGGCCTGGGTTGCCCATTGATTTCGACTCCAACCACCTGAGCACTCTCAATTCCAGGTTGTTCCGCCAATACGTGTTCGATCTCAGTCGGGTCGACTAAAAATCCACCAAGCCGCATCGTGTCACCGATTCGGGATAGGTAGACGAAACTTGTGTCGTTACGTATATAGCCGAGATCGCCGGTTTTGAAGTAACCATCGACCGTGAATGCGCTCGTCGTTGCTTCTTCGTTATTGAAATAGCCTTTGAACAATGTGGGTGAGAAGATCTCGATTTCGCCGGCCACGTGCGGTGGACATAATTTGCCTGTCTCAGGATCTCTCACGCGGACGTGAGCGCGCGGACTCGCCGCAGGTGTTCCGCCGCCAAGGGCTCGCTCTTCAATCGCAAGGTCTTGTCGTTGCAGTGAAAACAGCGCATGCACCTCGCTCGAGCCATATAAGCCACGAAGCGGAAAACCTCGACCGCTAAGTTCGCGCGCCAACTCAATAAAACGCGGACTGAATGACGCAAAGCCGAAAAGACGCAAACTAGGGAAAGGAATAGCACAGGTTGTAGCGCGCTCTGCAGCATTCTGATCGACGTATTCAATCATCCTGCGCAACATTTCGTCACTACCAAATACATGCGTCACATTCTCTGTTTGTATGAGGCTCGCTGCGCTTGCTGCATCAAAAAAATCCATTAGTACAAGCGGCATACCTGAAGCGATCGCAGCCAACGCACTATTGAGGCCAAATACGCCACAAAAGGGAAGAGCGCATAAAAGGCGATTGTCCGGCTGTTCAAAGTTATAACTTTGGGCAACATCGTATGCATGCTCGGTCAGCGTGCGCTGCGAGTGCATCACAAGCTTTGGGCCTTTGGTGGTCCCAGATGTTGTGAAGAATGCCGCTAGCGCATCCGGTTGCCGGATGGCGTCGACATGAGTCAGTGTCGCGCTTGAGTTTGGTGCGGGAGGCGTTAAAAATCGTTTTGCAGGCTTGTCAAGTAGCTGTGTCGGCGCGTCTTGGTCCGCATCAAGCATGATGACTTTTTGTAAGTGCTGTAGAGACGCATGATCTACGCCTTGCACAACCTGGGCGAAATCAATTTTTCGAAAATTGAGCTGCAGGATAAGAATCGATGCTTGCGAATGGCTCAGAATATAGTGAAGTTCGTGGCTGCGATATTTTGTATTTACCGCTACCAGTACGGCATTCAGTCGAGCAAGTGCAAAAAAAAGCACGAGCCATTCAGAGCGATTAACCAGCCATACCGCTACGCGGTCCCCACTCTTTACACCCTCTGAGGCAAGCCAAGTACTGACCTGCACCACCTGGCTATCAAATTCGCTGTAGCTCAGCGCATGTCCGTCTTGAATCAGAATGCTGCGCTGAGGAAACTGCTGAAGGTGATTTTGGTAGAGCGAGCCAAGCGTACCGACTGTGGACATCTCAATAGAGTTCCATTAACTCGGTGTTATTGCTGAAGGCATCTGGCGTGCCCTCTCGAATGAGCTCACCAGATTTCATCACAATGACTCGATCAGATATCTTGAGTGCTTCACGAACGTTTTGTTCGACAATCAAAATCGACATTTTACGTTCTTGTTGTAGCGCGCGGATGGGTCCAACCAAATCTTGGAATAACTTTGGCGCAAGGCCAATTGAGGGCTCATCAAGTAACAGACAGCGGGGTTGGCTCAGGAGCGCACGCCCGAGTGACACCATTTGTTGTTGTCCGCCTGAGAGTGTGCCAGCGCGCTGTTGATAAAACTTTTTGATCATGGGCAGCACACTCATGACCCAGTCTAATCGAGCAGCTTGCTCCCCTGCAGGGATGCCATTTGCCCAAAAGCCCAGCCGCATAATCTCTGCGACGGTGAGTCCCGGGAATACGCCTCGACCCTCTGGTACCAGCGCGATACCGGCAGCATTCATGCCGCGGGGATCAGGTCGCTCAATCGCTTGCCCCTCGAGCATGATGGTTCCGTGGTTTAGTGGCACGAGTCCAAAGAGTGCTTTCAGCAGAGTCGACTTCCCAGCACCGTTGTGTCCGATCAGGCAAAGCACTTCGTTGTGCGCGAGGGTAACGCTGAAGTTTTCTAATACAGGTCGTCCACCATAGCCTACACGTAGGTTCTTTGCTTCAAGAAAATTGCTTTGGCTCATGAGCGGTCTCCAAAATAAATCGCCGCTAGATGTGGATCTTTCAAAATATCTTGCGAACTACCTTGGGCCAGCAGTTTGCCTTGATCAAGGAACGCTACGCGGTCCGAGAGCTTGATCACGATGTCCAGGTTATGTTCGATGATGCATATGGTGATGCCTCGCTTTGCGTAGTCGCGCAAAAGCGCAACAAAGCGATCAAAGGACCGCGGGTCCAGACCAGAGGCCGGCTCATCGAGCAACCAAAGTTTTGCTTCGCTCGCCATGATTCGAGCTAGACTTAGAAACTTGCGTTCAGCGTAGGCAAGGTCTACCGCGCGCTCTGCACGCTTCTCAGTTAGTTGCGTTTCGTCAAGAATCTCATTGACACGCTTTTCTGCTGCCTGTCTTCCGCCCTGCCATAGCCAGCTGCTGCGCTCCATCACTGTCATGATATTTTCTTCGACAGTCATTTGACTAAAGAGTCGCAAATCTTGGAAGGTGCGAGCGATACCCATACGGGCAATACGCCAAGGTTCGATCCCTTTGAGCGGCTTGCCTAACCAATGAACGCTACCGCTTGATGGGATGAGATGGCCCGTGATCAGATTGAATAGAGTTGTTTTACCCGCACCATTTGGTCCAACTAGCGTCGTAATGACACCTGCAGGCAGATCGAGCGTGACATCTGAAATGGCTTGTAAGCCGCCAAAGTTCTTATTGAGATTACGAATCTCGAGCAGAATTTCTTGATGATTGGTTGTGGTCATGCCGACTTCTCCCGGCTACGGCCACCAACTAGCCCACCTGGACGGAACATCATGAGAAGCATCATCGCCAGTCCATAGATGATTTGCTGAATCGTGCCAAGTTCTGCCGGAGGTAGGAAGGGTAGATAGGTCAGTGCAGCCGGTAGAGACATCAATAGTGCAGCGCCGACGATCGGACCAAATAATGTGCCGGTCCCACCAATAATGACCATTGCCATGAGGAGAATCGACATTTCGAGCGTGAAACTCTCGACGTTAATAAAACTCATGTAGAAGGCGTATAGACAACCGGCGACCCCTGCAAGCCCTGCCGATACCGCAACGGAGAGTGTTTTGATCGCGTTGACATGTTTGCCGTAAGTTTGAGCAGCCGATTCACTATCTCGGATGGTCATGAGGCTACGACCAAAGCTACCCCGCACCAATAGAGCGGTAATACCAATCAGCAGAATAAGGACGCCGAGCGCAAGCGCCAGAAAAGCCAAGTCGTCGTTAAAGGTATAGCCGAGTATTTTGGGTCTAGGAATGCCAATCATGCCACCTAAACCGCCCGTCGCAGATTTCCATTCTGAGAAAATCGTCACGCCGATGACCTGAAGTCCGAGCGACGCTGCGACGAAATACTCACCACGTACGCGCAGAGCAGGCAGCGCGAGTGCCATAGAGAGTATGGCGGAAATTGCTGCGGAGGCGCCCATGCAAAGTAGCAGGGAGTCGGACGCATTCAGGGCGATATAGGCAGTGACGTAGGCACCGACACCAAAGAAGATGGCATGCGCAAGCGAAAAGATACCGGCATAGCCCATGATGAAGTTTAAGGTCAACGCCAAAATGGCGTTGATGCAGAAAAGTACAGCGATGTTTTGTAAGTAGGCAATCATGGTGTGTTCCTCTTCACGACACTACAGCTCGACCGTACACGCCACCAGGACGGAACAGGATGAACAAGAACAAAATAACGAACGTCACAGCCTCGCTCCACTGCGGATCGATAAAGGCCAGACAGAGATTCTCAGCGAGACCAAGGAGCATTCCTGCAACCGCCGCGCCCCGTAAACTGCCTACGCCTCCCACAATCGTCGCTGCAATACTGATGAGCATAATGTGGTGACCCATCGCGGGGTTCAAGCCTGACGTGGCTGCGGTCAAAATCGCGGCTGGTACGACCAAGATTGAGCCGATCAAAAAGACATACTGTGAAAGTCGTCTTGGTGTGAGACCGTACACTTCAATGAGCCCCGGGTTTTCACCCAGTGCTCGTAAGGCGATACCGAGGTTGGTGCGTGTCAACAGCCACTGCAGGATTGCGAATGAGATCAGCGCACAAACAATGACGACTCCTGCGATCGGTGCGATAAACAAACCTGGAATGACCTCTAGGCTTTTGCTGAGTGGCGTAGAGACGGTCACCATGCCGCGCCCGAAGACGATGGAGATGACGTTCTGCACGACGATTGCTGCACCGAAGGATGCAACAAATACCGTAAAAAAAGAGCCCTCGTGACGCTGAATAATTGCGTACACGTAGCGATCAAGCAGTACACCAAATAAACTGGCAGCTACCGCCGAAGCAATGGCGGCTAAAGGCCAAAACCAGTTCAGTACTGAGTAGCACTCATAAAAAATAAAGCCGGCAATCGTAAAGGTTGCCCCATGCGCTGCGTGAAAAATCCGGGTCATGCCAAAGATCAGCGAAAACCCTGCTGCAATCAGCGCGTAAAGCGCGCCGGTTTGCAGGCCATTGGCTAGGAGTTGTGCAAACAACATGGGGCGTCTTCCTATTATTTTCCAGCGAGTACGACTTTGCTTGTTCCGTCACCAACAACTTCATTGATTTGGATCGGTGACTTTACAGTGCCGTCGTCTGCAAACGATACCTGTGCTCCAACAAACTGGAAGGATTTCGTTGCTTTGCGCTGAGCCAATAAGTTCTCGCCTGTGACAGGTTTGCCGGCTTTCTCAAGGGCAGCTGCTAAATCAGCAAATGTCAGAACAGCGTTGTAATAGTTCAAGACATACATGTTTGGCTCTTTGCCGTATTTCTTTTTGTAGTCTTCCTCAACGCGTTTGGTCAGGGGATCATTTTTGTCGGCCGTCACTTGCTGGCTTGTGTAGTACATGCCTTTAGCTTCCGGAAGTGTCAAAACAGAAGGCAGCGACATGGCTGAATAGCTGGCCAGAGGCTGGCTAATGCCGTTGTCACGCAGTTGTTTGACTAGCTGTACCTGCTGATTTCCATACGTTGCGATGTAAACAGCGTCAGGCTTTGTGTCACGTACACGTGCTGCCACGCCAGAGAACTGTTGTGCGGTCGTTGGAATCGAAAATGAACCAACCAGCGTGCCGCCGGCAGCTTTCACTTCCTTGCCCAAGTCCGTCAAGATCGCTTGTCCCAGTGGATCGTCAACGTAGATCAACGCGATACGCTTAAAACCCTTCTCTTTTACGAGGAAGGGAGCCATGGTGATGACTTCGAAGTTAGCGAGCGGAATGGTGTTCCAGAAGTATTCGCCCAGCGTGGCAAGATCAGGGCCCACGCCGCCGCCGTTCACCATCACTGTTTTTGTACGTGCGCCGATCGGTGCTATGGCTTTTGATACGCCTGTGAAAGCTGACAGAACAAAAGGAACTTTGTTGACGTTCACAAGTTTGTTTGCCGCGATCACGCCTTGCGCTGGAAGAGCCTGACTATCTTCGTAAACGATCGAGAGTGTGCCAGAGAGTTTCTTGTCAGCATTGATATGCTCAACCGCAAGATTGGCGGCCGAGCTAAACACCTGACCGTATTCCGCATTTGCGCCGCTCATCGGGAATGCGGCGCCGATTGTGTAGTCTTTCGCGAGTGCAGGACCCGCTAAAGCTGTCTGGAGTAGAGCCAAACCTACAAGTAGTTTTTTCATGGTGTTGTGTCTCCGGGTTGTAAAGAGTGAATGCTATGTCGTGCGTAATTCAGGACCTGCCGAGAATCTCTTTGAGAATCTCATCAGTATGTTCGCCGAGCATGGGAGCCGAGCGCTTGTATTGGATGGGGGTTTCAGAGAAACGCATCGGACTCGCAGTGGTTGGCGCGGTCCCAGCAGCCGGGTGCGGAATGTTTTTCCAAATATCCCGTGCGATGACTTGTGGATGCGCAAATACTTGGTCAATGGTTTGAATTGGGCCGCAAGGGACCCCCACCGCTTCAAGTTTTGCGATCCAAACATCGCGCTCACCTGTTTCCATTATCTTTTCAAGGAATGGAATCAGTTCCCCGCGATTCACGATGCGCGCACGATTCGTGGCGTACTTTGGATCGGTACCGTATTCTGGGATGCCAAGTGCATTGCAATAGGAACGGAACTGCGAGTCATTGCCAACTGCGACAATCATAAAACCGTCCGAGGTTTTGAACACCTGGTAGGGCACAACGTTTTGATGGGCGTTTCCTGCCCGCTTCGGTGCTTGACCCGAAGTCATAAAGTTCAGATTCTGATTGGCAAGCATTGAAATATGACAATCAAGCAAGGCGATGTCGAGGTGTTGCCCAAGCCCGCTATGGTGACGTTCTTGTATAGCGGCGAGGATAGCGACCGACGCGTACATGCCTGTGATGATATCGGTCACGGCTACGCCCGCTTTTTGTGGGCCACCACCCGGCAGGTCGTCACGTTCACCGGTGATGCTCATGAGCCCGCCCATGCCTTGAATCATGAAATCATAGCCGGGCCGATCGGCGTAAGGACCTGTTTGTCCAAAGCCCGTAATCGAACAATAAATCAGCTGAGGAAACTCGTCCTTCATGCTGTCATAGTCGAGGCCGTATTGTTTGAGACCGCCGACTTTGAAGTTTTCAACAAGGATGTCGCAGTGCTTGGCAAGCTCTTTGACGAGTTTCACTCCTTCGGCGCTCGCGAGATCAATCTCAATAGAGCGCTTGTTACGGTTGGTGCTTATGTAGTACGCCGCTTCAGTTGTGTCCTCTCCGTTTTGATCCTTGAGGTACGGAGGCCCCCATGCGCGAGTGTCATCGCCTAGCTTTGGTCTTTCAACCTTGATGACGTCTGCGCCTAAATCAGCGAGATTTTGGGTGCACCAGGGGCCGGCGAGTACGCGGGAAAGATCTAGGACGCGTATTCCAGAGAGGGGTGCTCGACGGGTCGTATTGTGTGAATTTGAAGCACTCTGCGTCATGCTTTGATCCCAGCGAAGCCATGGCTCAAGACGACAACGTCGCGCTCAGCAACTTTTGCTCTAAAGCGAACCGCGTCTTTGCCGTCTTTCCAGATTTCGCATACCAGGGTCTCACCTGGGAATACTGGCGACGAAAAGCGTGTGTGCAGTGCGGTGAGTTTTGATGCATCGTTGTTGCAGGCAGCTTGAACGATCGCGCGCGCTGCAACGCCGTATGTGCACAACCCATGCAAAATAGGTCTTGGGTAGCCAGCACGCGTGGCCACCGCTGGGTCTGCGTGTAGGGGGTTATTGTCGGCACACAAACGATAAATCAACGCCGCTTGAGGAAGAGTGGGAATTGAACAGGTCATGTCAGGTGCGCGATCTGGAGTCGCTTCCAGTGCGGCTGGGCTCTCATCTGATTGACTTAACCCACCATCACCACGACAGAATGTTGTCGAACCTAAGGTCACGAGGTGATTGCCATCGGCATCGTGAAGCGTCCGTTCGCTCACGACTAAAGCGCCTTTGTCGGCGCCTTTATCGATTACATGAGTGATCTTTGTACGCCCGATTACTCGACCAGCAGCTGGAAGTGGGCGATGGATTGTTAATCGCTGCTCACCATGAACAAGCTTGACCCAATTGATGCCAGCTTTGGGATCTTTCATCCAAAAACCCGGATAGCCTAAAACGACTGCCATCGTTGGGAAGGCTTGCAAGTTTTGCTCGTACACATACTTCAAGTGATCGGGGTTGGTGGGCTCTTGGCCGAAACCAATGCCGAGTGCGTACAAGATGCTGTCGTTCTCGGTGTAGGTGCGATCAACCTCTGGAAATTTCCAGTTTTTTATGAGCTGATAATCCATGATTAGATTGGGTCCCAATCAATAGCGTCGGGCGAGCGCTCGAGCGCCATGAAGTGGTGCTTCATCGCGGGCGCTGCAATCTCAGCAATAGCTTCTGGTGTCCAGCCAGTGCTCATATGTACTGAGCGGATGGGGCGTGGCTGACTAAACAACATAATTTCATTGGCACGTACGCCGAAGATTTGTCCAGTCACTTCGCTGGCTTTTTCGCTTGCGAGGTAGACAGCCATCGGAGCAATCTTATTGGCCTCCATTTTTTGTAATTTGGTGACGCGTGCTTTTTCTTCGTCAGTGTTTGCAGGGATTGAGCTTGTCATCCGGCTCCAGGCGAACGGGGCGATACAGTTTGAACGCACGTTGTAGCGCGCCATGTCCAAAGCAATCGATTTAGATAAAGCGGCGATGCCTAACTTGGCGGCAGAATAGTTCGCTTGACCAAAGTTGCCAATCAGACCAGAGGTCGATGTCATGTGCACGAATGCCCCCGATTCTTGCTCACGGTAGTAGTTCGCTGCGGCACGGCTGACATAAAACGTGCCATTCAGGTGAACGTCGATAACCTGTGTCCACTCTTCCTCGCTCATCTTATGGAATACGCGATCGCGAAGATTGCCTGCGTTATTGACCACAATATCGATACGGCCGAAAGCTTGCACTGCAGTTTCGATGATGTTGTTTGCCGTTGCGCGTGTTGCAACGCTGTCGGTGTTGGGCACGGCTTGGCCGCCGGCTTTGATGATCTCATCGGCGACTTGTTGAGCAGGACCTGCGCCCGTTCCTTCGCCGGTCAGGCTCGCACCGATATCATTGACCACAACTTTTGCACCGGCCGCAGCCATGGCAAGTGCGATTCCGCGTCCAATTCCGCCACCTGCACCCGTCACAACTGCTACTTTGCCTGCCAACATTCCGCTCATCACTGCTCTCCTGAAAATCGATTGTGCGCTACCTTACCGCATTCGGCATGCTGCATTGCAGAACGCCGTGCGCTTTGATGTGTTCCCGCACAATAGTAGATTCATTCCTGTGAAACGGGTATTCATAATTTACTAGGGCTGAGTTTGTCGTTTTGGAAATGCTCGAGTCGAGGGTAGACTGTCGCCTGTTCATGCAGGGATTACCCTGAGCTTTAGGAGAGAAAAGTATGTGGCAAAGTTTGATGGGTCGTGCGGCAACGGCAGCGATGGCTTCGGCCCTAGTGCTAACAGGAGTGGCATTGGCGACTGCGCCATCGAGTGCGAAGGCTGCCTGGCCTGATAAACCCGTGAACTTTATTGTTCCGTTCCCGCCGGGCGGACCCGTTGATACGACTGCGCGCTTAACGACTGCAGCGTTATCGCAGATGTGGTCTGTGACCACGCCAATCGATAACAAAGCTGGAGCCGGCGGCATTGTGGGCGCACAGGCCGCTGCGAAGGCTGCGCCTGATGGATACAACTTTTTCTTTGCGGCGATTCATCATGCAGTGTTGCCCAGTTTAAAGAAAAGTTTGAGCTACGACATTCAGAAGGACTTCGTTCCAGTGGGCATGGCTGCGCGTTTTCCGATTGTGTTGGTCGTGCATCCCTCGCTTCCAGTGAAATCGGTGGCTGAACTAATCGCTTATGCGAAGGCCAATCCTGGCAAACTGTCCTACAGCTCATCTGGAACAGGCGGTGGAACACACTTGGCTGGTGAGTTGTTCAACAGCCTTGCTGATACAAAGATGCAGCATATTCCTTATAAGGGCAGTGCGCCGGCGATGCAGGATCTGGTTGGTGGTCAGGTGCAACTGATGTTTGCCGATGGCCCTTCGGCCTTGCCGTTTATTAAAGCGGGCAAGATCAAAGCGTTAGGAGTGGGTAACCCAGAACCGTCAAAGTTTTTCCCTGACGTTCCCACGATTGCGGCAGCAGGGTTACCAGGTTATGAGGCGTATTCCTGGACGGGCGTTGTTGCACCTGCGGGCACGCCGGCAGACATCGTGAAGCGCGTCAATGCTGATATGGTGCGTGCCCTATCGGACCCGAAGACGGTAGCGGCTTTGATGGCGGCTGGCGCAGAGCCTGCGCCAGGTACCCCAGAAGAGTTCAAAGCCTTTTTGGCGAACGAATTAAAAAAATGGAGCGCCACAATTAAGAGCGCCAATATCGTTGCCGATTAAGTTGCGCTAGTCAGGATAAATTTTTCCTTTTGTGACAACCGCTTCCCACATTTTGTATTCGCGATCGATTTGGCTCTCCAGGTCTTTCGCGTTGCCCATATCTACAGTGTAGCCACTGGCTTGCGCGGCTTCTTTGAAGCCCGCGCTGCTCTTGGCGGCCACGACAGCCTTCGTAAGTTTGGCAACAACATCAGCCGGTATTCCCTTAGGTCCGATCACGGCAAACCATCCCAATACTTCGTAGTCCGCGATGCCCGCTTCAATCATGGTGGGCACATCCGGAACGCTTGGATTACGTTCTTTCGAGGTCACAGCGAGCGCACGCGCTTTGCCACTCTCGACAAATGCCTTGCCCGTTCCGACGATATCAAACATAAAGGTCACCTTGCCGCCAATGACATCCACCATTGCTGGCGCATTGCCTTTGTAGGGAACGTGTAGCATTTGTGTGTTGGTGGACTGCTTCAAGAGCTCTGCCGACAAATGATTAGAGCCACCGAAGCCTGCCGACCCGAACGACACTTTGTCGGGATTCTGTCGGGCGTAGTCAACAAGCTCTTTGACGGTTTTAACGTTGGTTTGCGACCCAGCCAACAAGATGTTTGCATATTGGACGATCGGGCTGATCAGCGTGAAATCTCTCCGCGGATCAAATAGCTTGCTACGCTGAACAATAGGCGAAATAGTCAGGCTTGGGCTCGCGACGTAATTTAGTGTGTAGCCGTCCGGAGCAGCTTTCGCCGTGGCGTCGGCTCCGATCATTCCGCTCGCTCCCGCACGGTTTTCGACGACGACCGATTGATTCAGTTGTTCGCTCAGAAATTTTGCAAAGACGCGACCTGATACATCGACTGGTCCACCGGGTGGGTACGCAACGATAAGCTTGATTGGGCGATCAGGCCAATTCGCCTGCGCAAGTGCGGTTGAGCTGATACCTGCAGTGAGAAGTGCTGTGCCGATTGCGCCAACAAGTCGAGTAAGTTTGTTTGTGGTGAAGTATTTCATTGTGTCTCCGAATCGCATGGAATCGTGTTTTTGATTACTGTTGATAGCCTACGTTTGGTCTTAATTGATTTTGGCGCCGGAGTCTTTGACAGCCTTGCTCCACATTTGCAGTTCCGACTCGATATGTTTGCCAAATTCCGCTGGAGTGGAGCCGACCATTTGGTAACCGTTTGAAGCGAGTTGTTCGCGGATTTTCGGATCTTGTGAGACCTCGGCTAACGCTTTGTTCAGGCGCTCAATCGCCGCTGTTGGGGTACCCGCTGGCGCCAAAATTCCGTACCAGACGTTGACTTCGAACCCGGGCAAGGTTTCAGCAACAGTGGGCACGTCTGGGAGAATCTCCGTGCGCTTTGCTCCGGTGACAGCAATCGCTTTGAGTTTGCCGGTTTTTACCTGCTGATACGAAGTCGAAATGCTGTCAAACATCAGTGAAACTTCACCACCCAACATCGCAATCACTGCAGGACCGCTGCCTTTGTAGGGGATGTGAACCATTTGCGTGCCAGTCTTGCTTTTAAATAATTCCACCGCCAGGTGGCTGGTATTGCCGTTGCCCGCTGAGGCGTAAGAGAGTTTGTCAGGATTCGCTTTGGCGTAGGCGATGAGTTCGGGAATCGTATTGACGGGTGTCGATAGCGGTGCCGCGACAAGCAAGGGTAGCGTTGCAACCAGTGACACGGGTGCGAAGTCTTTGCGTGTGTTGTAGGGTAGGGAAGGGTAAAGCGCGTCGTTAATGGCGTGCGCGGTCAAAACCATCAAAATAGTATTGCCATCGGGCTTTGCTCGGGCTAGGGCTTGTGTTGCGATCGTGCCGCCAGCGCCAGCTTTGTAATCAAGAACGATTGTTTGGCCGAGTTTTTTTTGTAACTCAGGAAGCATGGGCCGAGCCAACATGTCTGCGCTGCCGCCGGGAGGGTAGGGAATGATCAGCGTGATGGGTTGGTTGCTTGTCGTTTGTGCTTGTAGCGTGCAACTCGCGATAACTGCCATTGCTGCTAGAGTAGTCTTGGCTGAGGCCAGGATCTTATTTGTCATAGTGATGTGCTCCTGATAAAAACGGCGCCTGCGGCGCCGTTTGATTGCAACGCGTTTCGGTATAAGTGCTATCGATCGTAAACAGGCTTACCTTGCGCGTTACGACGAATCACCGACAGCTTAGACGATGCTTTGATAGGTGCGCCAGTCTTTTGCTTAAGGGTTTCCATGGATAGGCCCTCAACAATAGCGCGAACTTCGAAGCCGTCTGGCGTGATGTCAATGATGGCAAGGTCTGTGTAGACCTGATTCACTACCCCGGCTCCCGTTAAAGGATACGTGCAGGCTTTCATCAGTTTGGGTGTCTGATCTTTAGCGACGTGCTCCATCATCACAATCACGTTGCGCGCCCCGACAGCCAAATCCATGGCGCCGCCGATTGCGGCAATCGCGTCCGGACCTGAGGTGATCCAGTTTGCGAGATCGCCATTTGCTGCAACTTGAAAACCACCGAGAACCGAATAATCAAGATGACCGCCGCGCATCATCGCGAAGGACACCGTATGCTCGGTGATTGAGGCGCCAGGAAGTAGAGTGACAGGTGTGCGACTTGCGTTGATGATATCGAGATCGATTTCATCGCCGACGGAAGCGCGACCCATGCCCAGAATGCCATTTTCGCTATGAAGCAGTATCTCTCTATCTTCTGGGAGATAGTCGGCAACCTGCGTGGGCATTCCGATGCCAAGATTCACCACGGATCCGTCAGGAAAGTCATTCGCGACGAGGTAGGCGATTTCGCCACGTGTAAGTGGTTTGAAGGTGCTGTTTGAAGTGCTGCTCGCTGCGTTGCTCATCGCTCCCCTCCAATCGCTACGACTGATTGAACAAAAATTCCTGGCGTCATGACGTGTTCCGGTGCGAGATCACCCAACGGTACGATCCGATTGACCTGTGCAATCGAATGTTTTGCAGCCATGCACATGACCGGACCGAAGTTTCTAGCTGCCCACCGGTAGGTCAGATTTCCCCAGCGATCGCCGAGGTGGGCCCGCACGAGTGCGAAGTCCCCTGACAAGGGCTGCTCCATGATGTAGCCTTTGCCGTTGATCACGCGTTGCTCTTTGCCTTCGGCGATTAAGGTCCCATAACCGGTAGGGGTAAAGAATGGTCCCAAGCCAGCGCCGGCAGCGCGTAGGCGCTCGGCCAAGGTGCCTTGGGGCATGCATTCGAGCTCAACCTGACCTGCGCGATATGCGTTGGCGAATACGTCAGAGTGTGCAGGACGCGGATGCGAACACACAATCTTCCGCACTCGACCAGCCTTGATGAGTCCCGCGATACCGGTTTCATGGGTGCCCGCGTTGTTGCTGATAATCGTCAGCTCGCGCAGTCCCTTATCCATGATTGCACTCATCAGTTCAAAGGGAATGCCCGCGTCACCAAAGCCACTCACCATCACGGAGGCGCCGTCTTGAATCGGCGCAATCGCCTCCTGCAGTGACTGCTTAACCTTGTCCAGCATGATTACTCCATTTGCAACTTAGCGGCTTCAACAATCTTTCTCCAGCTTTCGCGCTCTTTGTCCATAAAGGCGCCGAACTCAGCTGGGGTGTTGCCGCCAGGTACACCGCCCATCGAGGCGAAGCGTTTCTGAATATCAGGCATCTCCAACACTTTTTTGGTGGCCTGTTGAATCTTGTTCACAATTTCCGGGGGAGTTCC
>JACCDO010877462.1_pt1 | contig 49892 bp, 53 predicted proteins | sample 7446101 | NCBI WGS metagenome assembly JACCDO01 (sample SAMN15323440, study PRJNA562643) | freshwater metagenome | isolation source: river surface water | place: USA:Blue River Watershed | collected 2017-08-16 | reverse complement strand
CCCGTTGCATTCGGTGGTTACTTTTATGGTATTACTGGATTCCATGGATTTCACGTGTTTTCAGGTGTAATTATCAATATCATCATGTTGATCATGACACAAAAAGATGTATTTGCTCGTCGCGGTCATTATTTGATGATTGAGAAAGCTGGTTTATACTGGCACTTTGTGGATCTGGTATGGGTATTTGTATTCCTTTGCTTTTATCTGATCTAAACACTTTACTACTAAACGAAACCGAACTGATATGCAACATCCCGCCTTTGAAGAAGTAACCGTACATCATCACGTAGATGACGCTACTTTTAAGAAAAAAGTTAGAAATACAACAATTCTTTTGTCGATTATCACAATCGTAGAGTTAGTTATTGGACTAGTTATCTATAATATCCATAAGGGTGATTCTCCTAATGAATTATTGGTATTAATGTTCAAAGGAGCTGTTTGTATTTTAACACTAGCGAAAGCTTACTACATTGTTTCTGTTTTCATGCACCTAGGTGATGAAATTCGCAATATGATTATGACAATTGTAGTGCCGCTATTACTTTTTGTTTGGTTTATTGGTGCATTCATTTGGGATGGAAGCTCCTATAAGAATTTGCGTAACAAATATGATGCGCACTACAAGGAGACAACCATGCCGCATAAACATTAAGCCTGAATAAAACTGCGCTATACGGAATACTGATTGCGCTGATTGTTCCACTTATTTCTTATTGGATTGTGGAATCAAATAGTCAGGGTGCAATCACTTTGCCCCGACATTATTTTCCCGATTCAGTTTATCAAACTACCAAGCGAGGTAAAAAAATTACGGATACCGCTTGGCATCGTCTTCCTGCGTTTTCATTGTTGAATCAACAAGGAAAGCAAGTGGGATGGGCTGACTTGGACAACAAGATTATTGTAGCAGATTTCTTTTTTACGCGTTGTCCTACAATTTGTCCAGGCATGACGCAAAATATGAAGCGGTTAGCCGAAACCATTCACAATGGGCAGCGGGTAGGAGACCGCACCAACCGAAATATTCATTTCCTTTCATTCAGCATCGATCCTGAGCGTGATAGTTTGCAACGCCTTCGTTATTGGGCTAACCGTTTTCAAATCAACCCAGAAACCTGGTGGTTGTTAACGGGAGACAAAAAGAGCATTTATGAAATGGCCATCAACGAAATGAAATTGGGGTTGATTGATGGAGAAAATGTGGATACCAATTTTGTACATAGTGACAAGTTTGTGTTGATTGATATCAATAGACAGGTGAGAGGCTATTATAGTGGACTCGATCCAGAAGATCTTGCACGTTTACAGCGTGATATTATTTTATTGACTATGGAAAAAAATCCAAACCGTCGCTCCTTTTTTGAAGGTAAGTTAACGGTGATGGCGATTTCCTTTTTAATGGCGATTCTTGGTGTTTTTACATTGCTCTATTTTTTGAAAAAAAATAAATCATAAGCGATATGTTACAGCCTTGTTTAAAAAAGAATGATAAGCTGGCTAGCCGTCTGATTATCCTTTTTTCACTAATCGTTTTTACGGCTGTTGTTGTGTTAGGTCGTATCAAGCTCGAAGTGGATTTGGGTTTTGATGTACACATTTTTGCATTCATTAATTCAGTTATTAATGGCACAGTGGCCGTTTTACTAGTGGCAGCTTTGTGGGCCGTAAAAACAAAGCAGTATGCACTACATCGAAATTTAATGATTGGAGCATTGGTACTGTCTGTACTTTTTTTAGTGAGTTATATTGCCCATCACTTGTTAGCGGGTGAGACGAGTTATGGAGGAGAGGGCATGATGAAAACAATTTATTACGTCATTCTATTTACACATATCCCATTAGCCGGAATCATTCTTCCTTTTATTCTTTTTACGGCGTATCGAGGTTTGATTAGTGAATGGGCGTCTCACCGAAAATTAGCAAAGATTACCTGGCCAATTTGGTTTTATGTTGCTGTTACAGGAGTGCTGGTGTATTGGATGATTAGCCCGTACTATCAATAAGTTCAGCTTTCTTGTTGCGGATCCCAGAAGTGCTGTAAAAAATTGATGATCGTATCGTTTTGAATACGGATTCCCTCTTTTTCTAATAGTTCTTGCATAAGTGTAGGAGTTGCAAAATGATTTTTTCCAGATAGCTGGCCATTACGGTTTACAACTCGATGGGCAGGCACAATGGGTTGTTGCCCATGACTGCTGTTCATAGCCCAGCCCACCATACGGGCGCCTGATTTAAGTCCTAACGCTGCTGCGATTGCTCCATAAGATGTGACGCGTCCTTTGGGGATTTGTCTTACCAATTCCCACACTTGCTGAAAGAAATCATTTTCTTTATTTCCCGAGGGTAATATTTTTTGTAAGGTTTCCTTAGTTTTCTGTTGTCGTTTCATGCTGTGCTAGTTTTTCTTTGAACGACAAATCTTTTTCTGTAGAGGATAAACTAGGGGGTATTGAAAAAGATAAATAATGGATTCGGTTGCTCCCGGCAATATCTAGTGATTCATAATGTGTTTTGATTTTCAAATCAGCCGACACTTCGCTTTGCATATAAACGTTATCTACATCTGTATGGATCTGACATTGATAATGCTCCAACACAAGTTTTGTAAATTGATAGAGGGCTGGACTATCTGTCTTCAAATGTATTTTTCCAGTTGAAGACAAAAACTGCTGATACAACCGCAAAAAGCGAGGATGCGTTAATCTTTTTTTTGCTTTGGAAAATCGTAGTTGCGGGTCAGGGAAGGTGATCCATATTTCCTGCACTTCACCCGGTAAAAAATAAGTGGCCACTTGTTCAATCTGTGTGCGAAGGAACGCTACATTCGTTAACGATTCTTGTTGTGCTTTGCGGGCGCCAACCCAAATTCGATTTCCTTTGATATCGACTCCTATGAAATTACGATCAGGGTAAAGTTGACCAAGACCAATAGCATACTCACCTTTTCCACAAGCTAATTCTAATGTAATTGGGTTGGAATTGCCGAAATAATGATGCCAGTTGCCTGCAGCAGCAGCAGGAAATTCGCGAACATTCGAAAATGTTTTGAGCTCTGCAAAACGAACTAGTTTTTTTTGTCCCATTTTAAAATTTTACCTGTAAGCCAAGACCAATGATTGATTTAGCTTGTAACCCAGGCGATGATTTGCGGGGGCCAAATAAACGTACATCATCATCATAGATAAGATCTACGTTCCAGTTGAATGCAAGATTTTTTCCAATCTTAGTGGTAAGTACGTTTGTTATAAAGAGATCCACGTTTTGTGGTTTACGCTGATAGTTAGAAAAAAGATCAAGCCTTGATTTGTAGAGTACTTTTTTATTAAAGTTCTTTTCAATGGTAACTGTTCCAAATGCACCAAACTGTCCAATACTGTTTGTGCCGGCCTTTACGCCATATTCGCCTCTTGCAGAGAGAACCGGGTTAGAAACAACTACCCATCTTGCTGTGATTGGCGAAAAGAAAACAGAGATCTGTTTATTAGGACGAAAATCAAGTCCCTGGCTAAAGATGATATAGGCAGGAGACAAAAAACTTGAAGCAAATGTTTTTACATTGTTAGGGTAGGTGTATCCTCGAATAAATTGTGAACGAACATTAAATAGTGTTGCTAGGTTTATTTTTTTATTTAATGAATAACCGTATTTGGAAATCAAATCAAAACGGTCATCATTTTTTCTGCTGCCCAGTGAGGTAGTATTGATATAGCCGAAAAAAATGTCTAATGTATTATCCCAGCTATTGCGCCCTTTACGATAATAAGAATAGAGTTGAAGAATCGTATTGACTGTGAGGGAGAATTGATCGCCACCTGCTGCCCAGTTACTCAACGTGCCTTGTCCAATCGTAAGGGTATAGTTACCTCCCGATTTCCATTTTTTTATTAATGAATCAGGCACGTATTTTTTTACAGGTCGTAGTGACTCTGCTTGTAATTTTCGAATAGAGGCATCCTGCGCTTCACTGAAAAAAAAACTCAATGACAGAATAAAGAATAATACAAAACGAACTAGAGGCATCTGCTAAATTTCGAGCTCCAAAACTATCAATTTTACGGAATAGAAATACAGATTCTTATTAGCGAACCTTTCTCCCTTTCCAGACATATTTTTTTTGAAAACTCAGTATCCCCGTAATAGGGATATATAAGATATGCAATGGTTGAAAAAGTAAAAACTGATAGCCATTAATCGGCACCTTAAAGAACCTTGCCAGTGGTTGTACAAATGGCCATTCTATTAGCGATTTTACAAGTATACTAGCGAGTGCGAATAATAGGAGCTGGGGGCAAACTATACTTGATGCCAATGCAACAAGTAAACTGAGATTATATATTCCTACTAGTAATAAAACAAGTTTTAAGGATTGGTTATCATACTGTGAAGACTTACTTGCCCAGCGAATTCGTTGTTGAAAAAATCCAGACCAGCTGAGCTGGGCCTGTGTACGAATGATTGCTTTTTCCGATTTGATAAAGTGAATTTGTGAAGGGTACTCTTTTTGGATTTTATGAAGAAGGAAGAAATCATCTCCAGAGGCAAGTTGTTTGCTGCCCTTGTAACCCCCCACCGATTCAAATACCTTTTTAGGGTAGGCCATATTGGCGCCATTGGCCATGTAAATCGATTGTTGCTGAATACCTGCGGCCGTTATTCCCTGCATAACTAAAAAGTCTAGGGTTTGAAAACGACCTAGTATACTGGAATTATTTTCCAGTAATACGGGTGCTGCAATAAATGCAGATTTATTTTGCTGATGGTAGCTAACTATTGTTTCTAGCCACTCTGGTCCCGGTACACAATCGGCATCTGTGCATACAATGAAAGGCGCAGTGGCCTGCTCAATCCCTCTTTCAATTGCTATTTTTTTATATGAATTTTCACAATCGTCTTTTAGCTCGATCAATTTTACAAAAGGGTATGAGTGGGCAATGGAAGCCGTACGATCTGTTGAGTGGTCATCTATTACAATAACCTCTATTTTTTCTTGCGGATAAGTTTGCTTGGATAGGGAGTCCAATAAGACACCGATATTATCCTCTTCGTTGCGGGCGGGTATCAGCACGGTAACAAATGGAAGAGGGGAGCTAGGTGGACCTGGTATGTATTTAGGAAGGGTGTCCCAGCCTTTTTTAAAATGAATAATCAACCCGGCATATCCCAACGTGAGTAAAGCAAGTAGCCCGATTAACCACATGCCACAAAACTACCGTTTCCACGGGCACCTTGCGTCTTGTTAATTTTTTTTGAAGTCATTGCTCAGGCTGACAAATTTTGGTAGATTTGATAGTTGCTTAAACAACTATATGCCAAACAACCAATTTAAAAAAGGAGAGCTCTACAGTTTTATAACAGGTATTGCCTCCACGGCTATTGCACGCCGCTTGCAAAAAAAATTTAATGGTACCGGATTGAATGTAACAATTGAACAGTGGAGCGTTCTCTATCACCTTTGGAAAAAAGATGGAATTAGTCAACAGGATTTATGTACTGCCAGTTTTAGGGATAAGCCCAGCATTACACGATTGGTTGATAATTTGGAAAAGGCTGGCTTGGTCAAAAGGGTTGCTGCCAATAATGATCGTCGTATCAATCTCATTTATTTGACTAAGGACGGGCAACAATTACAAGAGCAAACCATGAAATTGGCTGATCAAACATTAACTGAAGCATTACGCGGTGTTCCTGCTGAAAAAGTGGAAGTGTGTAAACAGGTCCTTCAGATTGTGTATGATAACCTTACTTCAAACAATTAAAATAAGTTTTATGTCAAACGAAACGATTGTACAAAAAAATTTAAAAGGAGGAGAGTGGTTGGTGAAGGAATGTACTCCTGCGGACACCTTTATTCCTGAGCAATTCACAGAAGAGCAGCAAATGATTCGAGATATGTGTGCTCAATTTTTGGATACCGAAGTATTTCCTATTGTAGATCGAATTGATGCGTTGGAAGAAGGACTGATGCCGGCACTTGTCAAAAAAACGGGTGAATTAGGACTACTTTCTACTTCTATTCCGGAAGAGTATGGGGGACTAGGAAAAGATTTTGTTAGTTCTACAATTGTCAACGAATACCTGGGTTCGGGACATTCTTATTCTGTAGCAGTAGCAGCGCATACGGGTATTGGGATGTTACCGATTCTCTATTTTGGTACACCCGCACAAAAAGCATACTACCTTCCTAAGTTAGTAACTGGCGAATGGGCGGGATCTTATGGGTTAACCGAACCCAATAGTGGTAGCGATGCGTTGGGCGCAAAAACAACTGCTACATTGACGCCCGATGGAAAGCATTATGTATTGAATGGACAAAAGTGCTGGATCACCAATGGTGGATTTGCACACGTGTATACTGTCTTTGCAAAAGTGGATGGCGATAAATTCACCGCTTTCATCGTAGAGAGAGGAACTCCTGGTTTTACACAAGGACCTGAGGAGCAAAAAATGGGAATCAAAGGTTCATCTACTGTGCAACTTTATTTTCAAGATTGTAAAATACCTGCAGAAAATTTATTGGGAGAATTAGGAAAGGGACACAAGATTGCATTCAATATTTTAAATATTGGTCGATTGAAACTTTGCGCGGCTGCCGTGGGTGGCGCACGCCGAGCAGTGAATCAGTCTATTTCCTATGCAAAAACAAGAGAGCAATTCAAACAACCGATTGCAAATTTTGGAGCCATTAAACATAAGTTGGCCGAAATGGCTATTCGTACCTATGTAGCAGAAGCTGCATTATATCGTACTGCAAAATGGATAGATCAAAAAGAGCATGAATTATTGGATAACGGTAAGCCTTTTGAAGAAGCGCTGTTAGCCGGAGCAGAAGAATATGCCATTGAATGCGCTGCTTTAAAAGTGTTTGGTAGTGAAGTATTAGATTTTGCAGTGGATGAAGCCGTGCAGATTCATGGCGGTAATGGATATAGTGCCGAATATCCGATATCAAGAGCGTATCGCGATAGCCGCATCAATCGAATTTACGAGGGTACTAATGAGATTAATCGTTTATTGGCTTTGGATATGACGTTGAAGCGTGCGATGTCTGGGCGACTTGATCTGATGGGGCCTGCAATGGCTGTTCAAAAAGAATTGATGAGCGTACCAGATTTTGGCGCACCCGATGACACACTATTTGCTGCAGAACAAAAGTTGATCTCCAATCTTAAAAAAGCACTATTAATGACTGCAGGGGGTGCTGTTCAGACTTTAATGATGAAATTGGAAAAGGAGCAAGAGGTTTTGATGAACCTGGCTGATATGGCAATTACTATTTTTCATGCGGAGAGTGTATTGCTACGTGTAATGAAGCTAACGGACCTACAGGGCGAAGCAGCTGCGGCAGGTCAATTGGATATCATGCGTACTTATTTGTATGATGCTGCCGACCAGGTCAATAAGTTTGGAAAGGATGCTATCAATGGATTTGCATCTGGTGATGAAGGAAGAATGATGTTATTAGGTTTAAAAAGATTCACAAAATCGGATCCTTTTAATTCGAAAGAAGCCCGTAGAAGAATAGCCACCCAAATGCTGGAGGCTGGGCAATACTGTTATTGAATTATGTAATTTTGCAGGTAATACTTTTTTATGAGTGAAACTACCTCTACAACCACGCTGACCGCTAAGGATTTTGCATCGGACCAGGAAGTACGCTGGTGTCCGGGTTGTGGAGATTATTCTATTTTGGCTCAGGTACAAAAAGTAATGCCAACACTGGGCATTCCCAAGGAGAATATTGTATTCATTTCCGGAATCGGTTGTAGTAGTCGTTTCCCTTATTACATGAACACATTTGGCATGCACTCTATTCACGGAAGAGCTACAGCCATCGCAAGTGGATTAAAAGCTAGTCGTCCGGAATTGAGCGTATGGATCATAACCGGTGATGGGGATAGTTTAAGTATTGGAGGAAATCATACCATTCATTTGCTTCGTCGCAATTTTGATGTTAACATTTTACTTTTTAACAATCAGATATACGGATTAACCAAGGGGCAATACTCACCTACTTCTGAAGAGAAGAAAATAACAAAGAGTACGCCCATGGGTAGCATCGATCACCCTTTCAATCCTGCTGCATTAGCACTTGGCGCAGATGCAACATTTGTAGCAAGAACTATGGATCGTGACCCCAAGCATTTGCAGGCACTATTATTGCGTGCAAATGGACATAAGGGTGCTTCATTTTTGGAGATCTATCAGAATTGCAACATTTTCAATGATGGAGCTTTTGAAATCTTTACAGAAAAAGGGACAAAGGCAACTGAAACATTATTTCTTGAACAAGGTAAACCCTTGGTGTTTGGAGCCAATAGTGATAAAGGAATTAAGTTAGACGGATTTAAACCAGTTGTTGTGGACTTCAATGAAGGGTATAGTGCAACTGACTGTTGGGTCCATGATGAAAAAGACATTTACAAAGCACAGATCTTAACGCGCATATTTGATGATCCTCGTATTGAGGGACATTTACCACGACCATTCGGTGTATTTTATCAGACGGATCGTCCTTGTTATGAGGATGTAATGGCTGCTCAGTTGGAAGAAGCGGCTTCCAGAAAGCCTGCTGATCTGGACAAATTACTCAAGGGTAACGAAGTCTGGACAATCAATTAAAACGGCTCGATTAATCAGGCAACAATCGAAAACTTTTTCGGTGATGCGTGCATAGCCCATGTTCTTCTATAGCTTTTCTATGAAAGGCTGTACCGTATCCTTTGTTACGATCCCATCCATAGTAAGGAAATTCTTTGTGTAATTGATTCATCCATTCATCCCGATAGGTTTTAGCTAAAATACTGGCAGCGGCAATGGATGCGTAACGGCCATCTCCTTTTACAAAGCACTGATGGGGAATTTTCTTGTAAGGAGTAAATCGATTTCCATCTACCAATAGTAAACCAGGTTTAGTCCTAAGATGATCAACGGCCTGGTGCATAGCTTTGATACTCGCTTTTAAAATATTAATCTGATCAATTTCATCGTTGCTGATTTGACTTACGCCATAGCTGATAGCCTCTTTTTCAATAATGGGTCGTAGCAGCTCTCGTTGTTTTGCGTTGAGCTGTTTGGAGTCATTTAATAAGGGGTGATAGAAATTGGCTGGCAAAATCACGGCCGCCGCAAACACCGGACCGGCATAACATCCTCTGCCAGCTTCATCTAAGCCAGCTTCGATATATTTTTTTTGGTAAAAGGATTCCAGCATTGCTGCAAATTCCGAAATAATGCTAAACAAAAATATACCTCCAGCCAAACCGCTATTACCTTTGCAAAGCATGACAACGCAACCCACTACTTCCCGACCTGTCATAATCTGGCTGTATACTGGCCTTGTAATGATTATTGTTCAAATTTTGCTGGGAGGAATTACCCGACTTACCGGGTCTGGATTATCTATTACAGAGTGGAATGTGGTTACAGGAACCTTGCCTCCACTTTCAGAAGGTGCTTGGTTGGTTGAGTTTGAAAAGTATAAACGTACCCCCCAATTTCAGCTGCTCAATTTTGATTTTACACTACACAATTTTAAGTTCATTTTTTTCTGGGAGTGGTTTCACCGTTTATGGGCACGACTGATTGGTGTTGTTTTTGCAATTCCCTTTATCATTTTTTGGATTCGTGGTTATTTCAAGTCACCTATGGTAAAACCCCTTTTAGTTCTTTTTTTATTAGGGGCATTACAGGGTGCCATAGGATGGATCATGGTAGCTAGTGGTTTGACGGGGGATGCTATTTATGTAAAACCAACCCGACTGGCTTTGCATTTTATTTTTGCGCTGGGATTACTCTCCTATACATTCTGGTTTATTTTACAATTAACAGTACCTGCTTCTTCTCGTTTAGCTAATGCGTCTTTACACAAGCGTGTTTTATTGGTTATTGGAGTTTTGTTACTTCAATTAATGTATGGTGCATTTATGGCGGGCCACAAAGCCGCAACGGCAGCACCAACCTGGCCCACTATCAATAACAAATGGATTCCCGATGCTTTATTCAATGAGCCGGAGGGATTATTGAATTTTATTGATAACCGAATTTTAATACATTTTATTCATCGGGGACTTGCGTATGTATTAGTAATTGCAATTGATTTATTCACTATACGACTTTATAAAACGACTGGGTCTGCATGGCTGAACCATGCACGTAAGTGGCCTTTGATTTTAGTAATAGCCCAAGTATTACTTGGTATTTTTTCTGTTCTTACCAGTACAAGTATTATCCCTGGTGTTTGGGGCATTTTTGAGTGGATGGCACAACTTCATCAGTTGGTGGCTATGTTGCTGTTGCTTTCGCTGGTTCAATTATTATTTCTGATCAAGCGAAATGCTTGAGGGAGCACTCGAATCGTTAATTCATTTTGCAGGGGAGCAGGATCACCATCAATATGCAGGGCTGCGCCCTCTCTATTTTGAATGGTCAATGCGGCGGTTTGCCAGTGAAGAATTTTTGAAGCAGGAGCATGAACACCCGTTTGTGTAATGGGGTTATAGCCGAGTAATTGTTTTAAGGTTTGCCAAAGCATAGAAATTTTACTTTGCTTGAGCACGATGAAAATATCTAATAAGCCGTCGTTTAGTTTTGCAAAAGGGGCAATCGTAAAATTGTTACCATATTGATTGGCGTTCGCGATACTGATCATATAGGCCTGTAACGATAACGTATAACCTTCAACTGATAGTTCAAAAAGATAAGGGGAGGCTCCTCCAAAATTATTTATTACTTCTTTGGCATAGGTGAACAACCCTCTGGTTGACTGACGTGCAAAAGAATGCGCAACGGTTGCGTCAAACCCTAATCCGCTTAACATACAGGCAAATTGTCCATTTACACTAAATCCATCTGTCGGCTTTCCTGTTTCTTTAAAAATTAACTGTAGCGCTTTTTGCGGATCCATTGGAATTTTTGCAGCTCTGGCAAGTCCATTTCCAGAGCCAACAGGAATTATGCCAAATTGAATAACTGTATCTCGCAACGCACTTACAACCTGACTGACAGTTCCATCTCCTCCTGCTATAACAACATCAGTGAATCCCTCTTCCTTAATTTTTATTTTGACAGCAGAATAGTTAGCATTGGCATTGGAAGTAATACATTCAAAGGGAATACCAGCAGCATGGGTAGTTCTTTCAATAATCTTTTTTAATTGATTGGAAGAACCAGTTCCTGCAATAGGATTGATGATATAGAGAATTTTTTTATGCACTTGTTTTAGGGTGTGACACTTTTCCACTTTAATACAGTGATTGCAAAATCTATACAAGCTTTTTCTACACCTGCTACATCTTTTGATTTGATGGGTGAAGCTAAAACATGATCACCTGCAAGGGGAAGTGCAACGGCTCTTTTTAATGAGTCGGGTGTTCCTAATTGACCGAACATTCTTTTCATAGCCGATACTTTTACTACGGGATCCTGTTCCTTTTCGTTTTTATAATAGTAAAGTAGTAACGTGGGCTGTGTAACTTTTTCAAAAACGGATGCTTTCATTGTGGTTTCCAGCAATTCTTGTAATTGAACTACTGAACTTGTTTTGTACTTATTATTCCAGTAGCGGGCATAAATAGCAGTGGTATCGGGAACAGTTCTCATATCACCCACAATACTCTTAGCAATCTGCAAGCCCCATGGATTGTTTAAGAGCCAGGCCTTATTGTCATTGATTTCAATGTTAGGAGAGAATAAAAACAAGCCTGCAATGTCAGGATAAGTGGCTGCTAATTTTAAAGCTAATGTTCCCCCTGTAGAGGTAGACATCAGTATTACTTTCTTCCCTAATCTTTTTCCAATTGCTAATGCCTCAACTCCAGAGTTCCAAAGCCCCTCTGCCGTAAAATTTCCCAGCGGTGCAGTGGTGTCAATTCCGTGTGCTTGTAGTCTGCTCAAATACAAGTTGCAGCCAAATCGTTTAGCAATTTGTCGATGTACAGGATCTCCTTCCATTTGCGAAGCAGAAAAGCCATGTAAGTAGACAATGGCATATTCCGTTTGTGTTTTTAAGGAATCATTGTTCCAAACTATTTGTGCTTCATTTCCAGGTTTTAATAGATGCGCTTTTTCTTGTTGCAACACATATTGTTCCAGTGAGTCCGATTGCATGGGAATCGCAGGAATTGTTGTAGAATACTTAGGTGTAGAGGGTTGCGGACCAACTAAATAGCACAGAGAAAGTAGAATTAATAGCGCGCTTGCAATTTTTAATGCTTTCATACTTCGTAATTACACATAAAAATAACCCTTTATTGCCTGGATTTAAGCTACCTTTGCGCGTCTTTAAAAAGCGCTCATGAAAATCAGGAACATTGCTATCATCGCACACGTTGACCACGGAAAAACCACACTCGTGGACAAAATTCTTCATGCGACCAAGGTCTTTCGCGATAACCAGGAAACTGGCGAATTGATCATGGATAGTAACGACTTGGAGCGTGAACGTGGAATCACCATTTTCAGTAAAAACGCCGCCGTTACGTATAATGATGTAAAAATTAATGTAATCGATACGCCTGGTCACGCCGATTTTGGTGGTGAGGTTGAGCGCGTTTTAAAAATGGCGGACGGGGTCATATTGTTAGTCGATGCTTTTGAAGGGCCTATGCCTCAAACTCGCTTTGTATTGCAAAAAGCGTTGCAATTGAATTTGCACCCCATCGTTGTAATTAATAAAGTAGATAAGCCGAATTGTCGTCCGGACGAAGTGCATGATGCGGTTTTTGAATTATTCTTCAATTTGGATGCTACTGAGGAACAGTTACATTTCCCTACCTATTACGGAAGTGGTAAAAACGGATGGTTCAATGATTCATTAGAACCCACTGACAACATTCTTCCCCTCATGGATGGCATCCTTAAGCATGTGCCTGCTCCTAAAGTAGCAGAAGGTCCTTTGCAAATGCAGATTACCTCGCTTGATTATTCTTCTTTTCTCGGGCGTATTGCCATTGGAAAAGTAAGCCGCGGTTCTATAAAAGAAAATCAGCCCATTGCATTAATGCAAGCTGATGGCTCTATAAAAAAATCTCGTGTTAGAGAATTATACGTGTTTGAGGGAATGGGAAAGAAAAAAGTGACTGAGGTGATGGCCGGTGACCTTTGTGCTGTTGTGGGAATTGAAGATTTTAATATCGGTGACACCATAGCTGATGCAGAAAACCCTGAGGCATTACCAGTGATTAGTGTGGATGAACCCACGATGAATATGTTGTTTTCCATCAATAATTCTCCCTTCTTTGGAAAGGATGGAAAGTTTGTAACCTCTCGACATCTCCGCGATCGTCTAATGAAGGAAATGGAAAAAAATCTTGCTTTGAAAGTGCAGGATACAGATGAAGGCGATAGCTTTTTAGTCTATGGAAGAGGAATTCTGCATTTAGGTATTTTGATTGAAACGATGCGTCGGGAAGGATATGAGTTGACAGTAGGTCAACCACAGGTGATTGTGAAAGAGATCAATGGCAAAAAATCTGAGCCGTATGAAACCCTAGTGGTAGATGTGCCGCAAGAATTTGCTTCGAAAGTAATTGATCTGGTGAGCCGTCGTAAAGGAGAGATGTTGGTGATGGAAACAAAAGGAGAGATGCAGCACTTGGAATTTGATATTCCTTCACGTGGATTGATTGGGTTGAGAACACAAATGTTAACAGCTACTACCGGAGAAGCTGTAATGGCGCATCGCTTCAGCGAATACAAACCTTGGAAAGGTCCAATTCCTGGACGAAACAATGGTGTATTGATCTCTAAGTTTCAAGAGCGCTCTACTGGATATTCTATTGATAAGTTACAGGATCGTGGTACATTCTTTATTGAACCCGGAGAGGATGTTTATGCAGGTCAGATTGTAGCTGAAAATATCAAACCTGGCGACCTAGTGGTAAATATTACCGAAGCAAAAAAATTAACTAACCACCGTGCCAGTGGAAGTGATGACGCTACGCGTATTGCACCTAAAACCTTGATGACGTTGGAGGAGTGTATGGAATATATTCAACAAGACGAGTGTATCGAGGTAACGCCCAACTTTATTCGTATGCGTAAAGTAGTGTTGAATGAAGAAGAGCGTAAAAAGGTACAAAAGAGAATGGAAGCAGAAGCTTCATAATTTTGTAGCTGAACAGGTATGAAAAAAATAATTGCATTTCTGCTGTTTTTTTATACGACTCCTATTTTATGGGCGCAATGTTCCATTTGTACAAAAACGGCTCAGCAATTAGGAGAGGGTCCTGCACAGGGAATGAATACTGGAATTCTTTACCTCGCATTTGCGCCTTTTGCTATTGTAGGATATATCGGCTATCGGTGGTGGAAAAATAATCAGCTCAACTGATTAAAAGCGATTGGCGAACTGGTACAGATTAAAATCACCTTTCTCTTTTTCAGCTTTTATCTTCTCAAACAAAAGATCACGATTGACGTCTTTCATTCGTTTGGCTTCAATTAAACGGTAAGCTCTTTCTGCTAAAAGCCTGTTTCTTTTTTCACTTTCTTTTGGCGTGCTAGACAGTTCACAAAGCGTTGTAAAGACTTGTGTTACTCCTTCGTTGCTGGTTGCCGTTGTTTGGAGAATTGGGATTTCTTGTTGTTGTCTACTAAAAGCAGGAGCCAACATTCCTTTTAAATGATTGACAAATCGAGTGGCATCAGGACGATCTGATTTGTTGACAATAAAAAGATCTGCTATTTCCATGAGACCCGCTTTCATGGTTTGAATTTCATCACCTCCTTCTGGAACTAGTACAACCGCAGTTACATCTGCCAACGAAGCAATTTCTATTTCACTCTGACCTACTCCCACCGTTTCAATAATGATAAAATCAAAGCCCGCTTGTTGTAATAGCTCGTTGATTTCAATAATTTTCGGATGCAGACCGCCCAGTGATCCTCTTGTTGCAAGAGAACGGATATACACATCGGGATGAGTGTACCATGATGTTAATCGAACTCGATCTCCTAAAATGGCACCTTGATGAAAAGGAGAAGAAGGGTCAACACAGAGCACGGCTACTTTTTTTCCTGCCGCTACTGCATGCCCAATTAATTTGTCCAGTAAGGTGCTTTTCCCAGCGCCCGGAGGTCCGGTAATACCAATTACAGGGGTTGTTCCAGTTGGTAAAATCTTTAATAGATCTTCATAACCCTCTTGTTCGTTCTCAATAAGAGAAATAAGACGAGCTAATGTTTTTCTATCTCCCGATTTAATTTGTTCTAATTGGATAGACCCATTCATTGCTTATTACTTCTTCCTTTCAAAGGTAAGCGGGAAACGCCCTAATTTTAACCTATGCAACCTGTAACAGGAATTTCGGTGGTCATTCCCAATTATAACGGGGTTGACTTATTGCCGCAGATCCTGCCTGCTGCTGAAGTGGCGCTTCAGGCAACGCGATTGCCGTTTGAAATTATTGTAGCAGATGACGCCTCCACTGATTTATCGATTTCCTTGTTGCAACAAAAATTTCCTTCCGTTAAGATTGAATCAATCTCACACAATGGAGGCTTTTCAAAAACAGCTAATCGAGGAATACAGGCTGCCAGCTATCCTTGGGTGCTCCTACTCAACAGTGATGTAAAATTGACTCCAAACTATTTTGAACAATTACTCCCTTATACCGCGCAAACAAACTGCTTAGGTGTCACTGCGCGAATAGTTGGATGGAACGACGAAACCATACAGGATGGTGGAAAGTATCCCGTATTTCAGGGGGCTAAAATCAAAACCAGTTACGACTTTATACCCATTGAACCTGTCACAACCACTGCGTCCTTTCCTTGCTTTTATTTATCAGGAGCAAATGCTTTTTTGAATCGAACAGTTTTTTTGAAAATTGGCGGATTCAATGAATTGTTCTCACCCTTTTATATTGAAGACACAGAATTATGTTTACGGGCGTGGCGACTGGGATATGCCAGTTTTTATGAACACCGTTCTGTTTGTCGTCATCGTACTTCTTCTACGTTGGGTATTGCGAGTCGTAAAAAAGAAGTGCAGCGTGTCTACAACAGAAATAAATACCTGTTGCATGCGATTCATTTGGATGGCATTTATCTTTTTAGCTGGATGGTTCAGTTGAAATTCGAGTTGATTTTTCGATTGCTCACCTTTCGCTGGCAACCACTCCACTCATTTTTTGATTTTTTAAAATTGATTCCTGCTATTCGACAAAGTCGAAGGAATTTGCGCAACTTGCAGTCGACTGAAAAGTTGAAAACTGTTCCTACCCTTTTTTCTCACTTACAACAACAGTTGAACGCGCAGTCTATTGAATTATTCAAACGTTAACATGGCGCAGTACGACCTTTTGATTGTTGGAGCTGGATTGTATGGAGGCGTATTTGCGCATGCTCTTCATCAAAAGGGGTTACGTTGTTTAGTCATTGATAAGCGAGGGCATATTGGGGGCAACACCTATTGTGCCCGCAAAGAAGGAATTGATGTGCATGCTTACGGCGCACATATTTTTCATACCAACGATCAGGGAATTTGGGATTTTGTCAACTCTTTTGTTCCCTTTAATCGATTTACCAATTCGCCATTAGCCGTGCACAAGGGGAAGTATTATAATCTTCCCTTTAACATGAATACTTTTTATCAATTGTGGGGGCTAAGTGATCCACAACAAGTAAAAGAAAAAATTCAACGGCAAATTCAACAGGCCGGTATTACACAACCTCGTAATCTCGAAGAGCAAGCCATTAGTTTGGTTGGCAAAGATGTTTATGAAGTATTGATTAAAGGCTATACCGAAAAGCAATGGGGACGTCCTTGTCATGAGCTCCCTTCCTTTATCATTCGTCGTTTACCTGTTCGATTCACTTTTGATAATAATTACTTTGATGATCGCTATCAAGGCATTCCTGAAGGAGGGTATAACAAGCTTACAGAAGGATTGCTGGCAGGGTCAGTTATTGAATTAAATAAAGACTATCTACAAAATCGTGATTATTTCAATGGACTAGCTACGCATGTGTTGTATACTGGTCCTATTGATGCATTTTATAATTATCAGCTAGGAACATTGGCTTATCGCAGTTTACGTTTTGAAGAAGAGTTATTGCCTATTGATAATTACCAGGGGGTGGCAGTTGTCAATTATACAGAACGAGAAGTTCCCTTTACACGAATTTTAGAGCACAAGCATTTTGCATTTGGTCGTCAGCCTGTTACAATTATTACAAGAGAATATCCACTTTCTTGGGAAAAAGGATTAGAACCTTATTATCCTGTAAATGATGAAGTAAATAATGCGCTTTACAATAAATACAAAGCGCTGGCAGAACAGGAAAAAAATATTGAGTTTGGTGGACGATTAGCTGATTATAAATATTATGACATGCACCAGGTTATTGCAGCAGCACAAGTGCATGCGCGAAAGTTTTTGCAAAAAAATTATCAGCAATGAAAATTGTTGCACTGATCGTTACGCATAATCGGCTGCCGTTGCTGCAAGAGGCTATTGCTGCGCTACAAAAACAAACCTTGCCGGTTGAAATTTTAGTTGTCAATAATGGGTCTACGGATCAAACCGCACAGTGGTTAGCTACGCAGCCTGTACAAGTAATTACGCAGCAAAATGAAGGTGCATCTGGTGGATTTTTTACAGGAATCAATCAAGCCTATCTGCAGGGCGCAGACTGGATTTGGGCTATGGATGACGATACAATTCCTTCGACTACCGCAGTTGAAAAATTATTGCGTATTGCTGAAAAATGTCAGCAAACCTCAACTCAGGTCGGTTTTTTAGTGAGCCAGGCAAATTGGATCGATGGCAATTCACATTTGATGAACATCCCTGATTTCAAAACCACTTCTCTTTCAAATTTATTGCCTCTTTCGGAGATGAATATCCGAGAAGTGCAATCTGCCAGTTTTGTTTCTTTATTAATTGCAAGACAAGCTGTAGCAACTTGTGGGTTGCCCATTCGGGAATTTTTTATTTGGGCAGATGATACGGAGTACACAACGCGTATCACTCATGCAGGATTAGCTGGAATATATGTTCCGGAAAGTGTTGTTTTACATAAGACTGCTTTCAATTATAGTGCTGATTTGTACGATGCAAAACCATCCGAAGCGATCAAGCATTTTTATGGTATTCGTAATAAACTGTATTGCCGAAGAAAATGGAAAGGCGAGTTTTCGTTTTGGAGAAACATCCTTAAACATTTGTTCGTTTTCCCATTCAGAATTATTCACAAGCGTCACGACCATCGTTGGAAATTTATACTGATCAATTGGAAAGCTACCCTTGCTGCATTATTTTTTAATCCGTCCATACAAATGCCCGCATAAAAAATGCGAATCACCATTATACTTCCATTTCCTGTAACTAAACCAGTAGGAGGTGCGCGTATTATGTATGAGTATGCTAATCGGTTTGCAGAACGTGGACATCATGTGGTTGTGTTACATGCGCTTCGACGTCCTTTTAAAAAAATGAAATCGCCCTTATGGTGGAAGCGATTACTCTTTTCAATCCGTGGTGCAGCAAGGCCTAATTGGTTTGCTTTGGATGCTTCCATTGATTCGCGAATTGTGAATGAAATAACAGATCCATTTGTTCCGGAAGCCGATATTGTATTCTCTACTTGGTGGCAAATGACGTATGCTATTGCAAAACTTTCTCCTTCAAAAGGTATTCCTGTTAATCTGGTTCAAGACTTTGAAAATTGGGGAGGGCAAGTCGAAAAAGTGCTGGATTCCTATCGATTGCCTGTGCAACAAGCTGCTATCTCCAATTGGTTATTAAAACTGGTTGAAAAAGAGTCAGGCCAGCACGTTCAACTACTACCCAACGCTATTGATACGGAACGTTTTTATTTACAACAATCATTGAACAGTCGTCAACCGGATTCTATTATTGCCTTGTATTCCGAGGAAAAAAGAAAAGGAACTTCCTATATACTTCCTGCCTTGCCGTTGTTAAAAGAAAAATATCCTTCTCTTCGATTTACTTTTTTTGGTGTCTATCCCCGACCCGATTCACTTCCTGCGTGGGTGCATTATTTTCAAAAGCCTACTCACCTTTCTCAACTTTATAATGAACATGCCATCTTTCTTTCCGCCAGCTTAGGCGAAGGATGGGCTTTACCTCCGGCAGAGGCAATGGCTTGTGGATGTGCTGTTATTTGTACTTCCATTGGTGGTCATGCCGATTATGCAATTCAGGAAGAAACCGCATTATTGATTCCAACTACTGATACTAATGCAATTGTCGCAGCTATAATAAAAATGATTTCTCAAACAGACTTGCGTATTCAGTTAGCCGAAAGTGCACGTCAACTATTGATGGAACGATACGATTGGAGCCGTTCTGTGTCTTGCGCATTGGATTGGTTTGCCTCATTGCAAAAAGAATAACTTTGCCGTATGTCAGTTACACTCTGTTTTGATCTGGGCAACACAAGAAAAAAAGTAGCCGTATTTGAAGGGGCAACCATCCGAGAAGCTTTGACTATTCGAGACGAAAGCAAAGAAACAATCGAGCAATTGATTTCAACGTATCGTCCTGCAAAATCTATTTTATCATCGGTAATCAATCATGATCCTGCTTTAGAAGAAGTGTTGAATCGAGCTACTCGTTTTCACAAACTCAGTCATGCTACTAAACTTGGATTTACTACACCCGTTGGAAAGCCAGAAACAATCGGAGCCGATCGATTGGCAATGTGTGCAGCCGCTGTTCATTACTACCCAGCCCAAAATAATCTGATCATAGCGTTAGGGTCTTGTATCACGTATAATTTTATAAGCAGTCAACATGCATTTTTAGGGGGTGGGATTTCGCCGGGTTTGGAAATGCGCTTAAAGTCACTCAATAATTATACCGCCCTGCTCCCACTCGTTAAGCCAGACCCAGATGTGCCCCTAATCGGCTACGATACGGCTACTAATATCCTCTCTGGGGTTCTAAAAGGGATGGCTTTTGAGATCGATGGCTTTATTGACGCCTATAGAACCCGGTACCGGAACTTTAACGTGGTCTTAACCGGGGGGGATTTACCCTATTTGGCCACCCACTGTAAAAACAAGATATTTGCGGACCCCGATTTAATCTACAAGGGGCTCTATGCGATCAGTGAAGTCAATAATCCCTAAGAAAATCAATTTGTTAAACAAGTCGATTTTAACCTCCGCCCTGCTGGGACTTATGTTCTCAGGTACTTTGCTAGCGCAGGATAATTCCCCCTACTCCCGCTACGGAATTGGCGATTTAACCCCTATCACGAATATCAATAATCGCGGTATGGGCGGCATTACTGCAGGGTATACCGACCCACTTTCTATCAATTTTAGCAATCCCGCCTCTTTTTCTTCTTTCCCAGCTTGGAAAGAAAAAAAGACCAATAAGCTTAGCTCTGGCCGTTCAATTCTTGACATGGGTGTCAATATTGATAACCGGACATTGAGAGATGCTTCTAGTACTTCAGGGTTTACGGCTAGCAATGCTGTTTTTTCCTATGTACAAGTTGGGATGCCACTTCGAAAAAATTGGGGGATGAGTTTTGGACTGCGTCCTGTTTCTCGCATTAGTTATAAAGTTGATAAAAGCGAGCGTTTACGTGACCCCCGCACCGGTTTACCAATTGACAGCTCGTTGACGCATTATAAAGGAGATGGTGGGGCCTATATGGCGTCATTTGGTACTGGACTTGCACTGTACAGTCGTGAGAAAAATGGACTGGAAGAAAAATTAAGTCTTGGTTTTAATGTTGGCTATCTATTTGGAAAAAAAGATTACAGCAGTCGTCGCAGTTTAATCAATGATACGGTTTCCTACTACCAGGCTAATTTTCAGTCACAAACAACCTATGGAAAATTACAAGCTAGTGTAGGCGTTCAATATCATACTCCAGTGAGTAAAAATATTATGTTGACGCTAGGCGCCTACGGAAACTTGGGCCAGGAGATGAATGCCGAACAAGATATTCTCCGCGAAACTTTTTATTACTCTCAGGCACAGGGCGAGGTTCGCTTGGATAGTGTGTTTGATATACGTGGAAAAAAAGGAACGATCGTATTACCTGCTACGTATACACTAGGGTTTGTTTTACAAAAATTTGCAGTGCCCAATAAAGAAGGGGGATGGATGATTGGAGCTGACTTTAACAAACAAGCTTGGAGTAAGTATCGTTTTTATGGACAACCCGATTCTTTGCAGGATACATGGGAGTTAAGAATGGGCGCACAAATCAGTCCGGTTCCTAGTCGTAATTATTTTACTAATGTAAACTATCGCTTCGGTTTTTTTGTAGGGCCTGATTATGTTCACCTAAATAGAACAACTCCACGTTATGGAGCAAGCTTTGGAGCTGGTCTTCCTGTTTCTATCAGTAGACAGGCCCCTAATCAAATTACATTTATCAATGTAGCGTTAGAGTATATTAAGCGAGGAAATAAACAAAACCTATTACAGGATAATCTTTTCCGTCTCTCACTTGGTTTTTCTTTGAGTGATATCTGGTTTATCAAGCGTCAATATGACTAAGTCCTTGCGGACACTTATAGGGGGCCTATGGCTGCTGGCATTCCTATCCTCTTGTGAGAATGACGATCGAGTTTTACGTGACTGGACTCGGCAGTTGCGTCTTCGAGAAGAAGCAACCAATATTGAAAGTTCAATCAGTCAAGAAGGGAAATTACGCGCGCGTATCAAAGCTCCTTTAATGATTAAAGAGGCAGGCGATACAGTACAAATGACATTTCCTCAAACATTACATTGCGATTTTTATGATGATAGCGCACAAATAGAATCAAGGCTTGATGCTCGATTTGGAATCTATTATGAAAATCTCAATAAAGTTTTTTTGCGCGACAGCGTGGTGGTTGTAACACTCAAAGGCGACACTTTGGTTTCGCCCGAATTATGGTGGGACCAGAACACAAAACTTTTTTATACTGATAAGTATGCTAGCTACCGTAGCCCAGGTCAGCAAATCGTAGGGGGCAAAGGACTAGAAGCCACACAGGATTTAAAACGAATCACGTTTAAATCTACTACCGGACTTGTCAATGCTCCACAAGCACAATAACCGCGTACCTTTACATTTCTCAAAACTAGATTACTATGTTATATCGCAATATGGGCCGTACAGGTCTTCAGTTAAGTGTACTTTCATTTGGAAGTTGGGTAAGTTTTCACAAACAAATCAACGATAGTATTGCCGACGAATTGATGGGGCTTGCGTACGACAATGGCGTCAATTTTTTTGATAATGCAGAAGTATATGCGTTGGGCGAGAGTGAAAAAATGATGGGTAGAGTTTTAAAAAAGAAGGGATGGGATCGTACTTCTTATACCGTTTCTTCTAAAGTATTTTGGGGATGGAGAGGAAAAGAAAATAAGCCCAACCAATTTGGCTTAAGTCGAAAGCATATTACTGAAGCCTGTCACGAAGCACTCCAGCGCTTACAGACAGATTATCTGGATTTATACTTCTGTCATCGTCCTGATAAAAATGTTCCTATTGAAGAAGTGGTATGGACCATGCATAACCTAATAACACAAGGAAAAATTCTCTATTGGGGTACTAGTGAGTGGAGTGGTGTTGAAATTATGGAAGCACATCGCGTGGCACAACACTATGGATTGATTGGTCCAACAGTAGAACAGCCTCAATACAATTTATTCGAGCGTAATAAAATTGAGAACGAGTTTTTAATGGTCTACAAAACGGTGGGATTAGGAACCACTATTTGGAGCCCCCTGGCTTCTGGTATGCTTACTGGAAAGTACAACACAGGAGTACCAGATGATAGCCGTTTTGGAATTAAAGGATTTGAATGGTTACGTGATCGTTGGATGCAGGATAAAGTATTGGATAAGGTACAATCACTGGGGGCACTGGCTGCAGAATTAGATACAAGCTTACCTGCATTGAGTATTGCATGGTGTATCAAAAATCCAAATGTGACCACAGCAATTTTAGGAGCAACTAAAAAAGAGCAGTTACTCGAAAACTTGAAAGCGTTAGAGGTAGTTGAAAAGCTGACGCCCGAAGTAATGCAACGTGTCGATGAAATTACGGGCACTAAACCTGTGCTTCCCGAGTATTAAAGTATAAACTAAAGCCCATGTCATTTGCTGGCAAAACAGTTGTAATCACTGGTGCTACACGTGGCATAGGGAAGGCTATTGGAATTCGCTTAGCCCGTGAAGGTGCTAACATTGTTATCGCTGCCAAAAGTATTGAAGAGAATCCGAAATTGGGCGGAACCATTTATACGGCCGCTGCCGAAATGGAAGCAGCAGGCGGAAAAGCGTTGGCTATACCCTGCGACATTCGCTTTGAAGAACAAATTCAACAGGTTGTTGATAAAGCGGTTGCCACATTTGGTGGAATTGATATTTTGATCAATAATGCATCAGCCATTTCACTGACTGCTACAGCGCAAACGGAAGCTAAGCGTTTTGATCTCATGCATGATATAAATGTGCGCGGAACCTTTTTAATGACTAAAGCATGCACCCCCTATTTAGCGAAAGGAAAGAATTCTCACATACTAACTCTTTCACCTCCTTTGAATCTACATCCCAAATGGTTTGCGAATCATGTTGCTTACACAATAAGCAAGTATGATATGAGTATGCTTACCATCGGATGGGCTCGTGAGTTCAAAGACCAAGGGATTGCTGCTAATTCGCTATGGCCTCGTACTACTATTGATACGGCTGCAGTAAGAAATTTATTAGGGGGACAGATGCTGGCCAATATGAGTCGCAAGCCAGAAATTTTGGCCGATGCTGCTTATTACATTCTCAGTAAATCTTCTACTTCTTGTACGGGTAACCTGTTTATCGACGAACAAGTACTCGCTGCGGAAGGCATTACCGATCTTTCTCATTATGCGGTAGTGCCTGGTGCCGAATTATATACTGATCTTTTTGTAGAGTAAAGCGGATTTTAATCCGTGTCTTCTAGGGTGAATATTTCTTCGACATTTTTATGGAATACTCTTGCAACTTTCAGTGCTAACACTGTTGAAGGAACATATTTATTTAGCTCCATCGCATTGATTGTTTGACGGCTTACTCCTACTTGCTTTGCTAATTCCTCTTGTGTGAGTCCTGCAATTGCACGCTCAATCTTTATTGTATTTTTCATGCTGCAGATTTATTAGAGCGAACTAACACATAATTAAAACGCACGATATAAATGATCAGTACGGTAAACATGTTGTAAAGCATAACTTGTAAAAAAGCCAATCCATAAATAAATAAAAAAGCAAACGCCAATAAAATATAATTCAAGAGTACAGCCCAATGCAGGGAAGATTGACGAAGTGATGCGATGAATTCATCCTCGTTTTTTTCTTTGCTAAAGGAAACGAGTAAGGCTCCTACGATAAATAAAAATCCAAGAAGGGTATTTACAATATTAGTTTTTATGATGCAGCCAATGCAGCTGGGTGCAAGTAGATCCGAGTTAATCAAGGCAGGAACACGGACTTCCAACTTGAGCCATTCAAAGCCAATTATGATTGAAATAATCCCCAAAATGGTAGCGGGTATTAAAAGTGCCCAGCCTAGTTTTTTATAGCGGTTGGGGAGTAGAACTGTTTTGTACATAAAACTTAGTTTAATAAGTCAAATGTAAAAAATACTTTACATAAAGACAAATAAATTTTACACAAAATGTTAATTCCCCCTATTCAAGCAGTTATAATACCCCAATTAGAATATGCAGCCAAGTACTATTTCTGCTCTGAAGGGTCTTTTTCTGTAAATGTTTTTTCCGGACGCATTTGAGGAAAGAGCAAAACATCCTGAATAGATGGATTATTGGTTAGCAGCATGCAGAGGCGATCAATGCCGAATCCGATACCTGCGGTTGGGGGCATCCCATATTCTAATGCGCGTAAAAAGTCCTGATCAATAAACATTGCCTCGTCATCTCCACGTTCAGCTAATTTAACCTGCTCTTCAAAACGCTCGCGCTGATCAATAGGGTCGTTTAATTCGCTATACGCATTGGCAATTTCTTTTCCATTGATCATAAGCTCGAATCGTTCAACCAGTCCTTGTTTATCACGATGCTTTTTGGTGAGAGGACTCATTTCAACAGGATAGTCAATGATGAATGTAGGTTGGATGTATTGTTTTTCACATTTCTCTCCAAAAATGGCATCGATCAGTTTGCCTTTACCCATTGTATTATCTACCTGGATATGCAGTTGTTTGCACACTGATCTAAGTTGTTCTTCGTTCATGCGACTTACATCAAAACCAGTGTGCTCCTGAATCGCATCATAGATGCTGATTCGTTTGAATGGGGCTTTGAACGAAATGGTTTTATCTCCAACCGTAACTTCTGTTTTGTTACAAACATCTAGGGCTGCCTTTTCTAATAACTGCTCTGTAGTTTCCATCATCCAGAAATAATCTTTGTAGGCTGTATAGAATTCAAGAATGGTAAACTCTGGGTTATGTGTTCTATCCATTCCTTCATTTCGGAAGTTGCGGCTGAATTCATAAACCCAATCAAATCCTCCCACAATCAGTCTCTTCAAGTAAAGTTCATTGGCAATGCGCAAGTAAAGCGGGATGTCAAGTGCATTATGATGCGTAATGAAAGGACGCGCGGCAGCACCACCAGGAATACTTTGTAAAACCGGAGTATCTACTTCTAACGCACCGTGTTCATTCAGGAATTGACGAATCGAATTGATCAACTTGGTGCGCTTGATAAAAGTATCTTTTACAGAAGGATTAATAATCAAATCAGCATAGCGCTGACGATATTTAAATTCAGGATCAGTAACTGCATCAAACGTTTGTCCTTCTGCTTCTTTTACAATTGGAAGAGGACGAAGTGATTTACTTAGTAAGGTGAATTCTTTTACATGTAGTGTCAATTCTCCTGTCTTTGTACGAAACACATATCCTTTCACACCAATTAAATCTCCAATGTCGATTAACTTTTTCCAAACAATGTCATACAGTGCTTTGTCTTCGCCGGGGCAGATGTCATCTCTCTTGATGTATAATTGAAATCTTCCTTTTGAATCCTGAATAACAGCAAAGTTTGCTTTACCCATATCTCGCACACTCATGATCCGGCCGGCCAAGCAACATTCGCTGAAAGCCGCAGCATTTTCATCAGTAAAGTTTTCTTTGATATCGGTAGAGTACGTATTGACAGGAAAAAGGGGAGCCGGGTAAGGCTCAATTCCCATCATGATTAACTCGGCCAATTTCTCGCGTCGTAACTGTTCTTGTTCTGATAATTGAATCGCACTCATTTTTAAAATTTTTCGCGCGCAAATTTATTTGTTTCAACCTTGTTTACAATAAGAAAGCCTCCCGGATAGGAGGCTTTCTTTGTTCCCGCATTGCGGGAAGAATTATTTATTCTTAACCCAATAGCTTACACGCAGACCCATAAAGTGGTTGCGGATTGCATCATTCCCGTTTGCAACAGGGATAATGTTACGAAGACCAACCGTGTAATTGTAACCAATTGACCAACCGGCTTTGTTACGGAAACCGATCATCATATTAACACCCCAATCGGGTCCTTTAAAATCGGATGCAGCCTGTGTGCCAAAATTGACAGAACGCTTTCCGCTTTTTATAAAATCATTTGTTGTTCCAGATACAGGATCTGTATCTAATAAACTGTTTTCAACAAAAGAAGGTAAGTCTACAGAAAAAGTAGGACCGCCACCTGCATAGAAAACACAGCCTTTATCTTTTTTCAAGTTGTATAAAACATTTGTTTGCAATTCTGCATAACGAAGGCTCCAGTAGTTTTTTTCTTTGAAACTTACATTCTGGATTCTGCCTTTTTGTGCGTAAAATAATCCAGGTTGGAAACTGAAATTACTTTTAGCAATAGGTGTTTCCATGAGTAGTCCTAGCGTAAAACCTACTTTTTGATCATCCTTCATCAAGGCACCACCTTTGGTTCCATATTGATTTGCCATGGTAATTCCACCAGTTACACCTACACTTGATTTTTGTGCAAAAAGTTGAACGGGCGTGCTGGCAACAGCGAGAGCCAAAAGGAAAAACAGTTTTTTCATATCAGTTTATTTGGTTCAGCAGAATACGGCAACCTAAGTTAAGCATTTACTACTTAGGCTGTTGCGCGCAAAGATATTTTAGTTTTCCTAAACTTCCGCAGGAAGGCCCGGATAAAATTTCTAGGTCAATAATAACTAACTGGCTGTAAATCAGGATACTATTGAGGATAGCAGTACTTGCCAGGCTGCCTGGGTGTCTCCATTGGCCAAAAGGTTGCTTGCATGCCGGTGCAGTTCCTTTTCCATTTCTTCAGGATTTAAAGAAAAGTACTGAATGATCTGTTTCAAATGATCATCCTGATAGGTGGGGTCTACCATAGGGATGGCGGTGATATTAGCTAATTGCCCCAGGTCATTACCCGAAAGAATTTTACTATGACGGATAGAGGACGGAAGCGCGTCAATCCCCATCCCCAATTCAGTATTGGGTTTTGGAACCTGAAATAAGCTATGTTCATTCACAACGGTGTACCAATCGCCACCTAGTCGGGCCACAAGTGGAAGTTTGTGCGGATCCATTTTGTGATCCTTATCGAGTAGGGAGTCGTCGATATGCATGCAAAGCACTTCGCAAATCACCAAATTACCTGCTCCGCCTCCGGTACCAAGTGGTTTTACTTCGTTGACCTTACACTCCAATTGAATTTTGCTCTCTTTTACAAGCGGGGGTTTTATACGAGAGGCTTTTACGGGCGTAAATCCTGCTTTCTCAAATTCATTGACTTGTTTAGGAAATTCACAACTCGCCAACGATTGTTGTTGCACCATGTCTAGTGTAACGATATTGATTGCAACCTCTGGTACTTCTAATACATTTTCCAGCGTATGCTTTGTGCTATTGTCACGAACGCGTCGAGCGGGCGAAAAAATAACGATGGGAGGATTGGCAGAAAAAACATTGAAAAAACTAAAGGGACTTAGATTCACGGCACCTGTTTTGTCAATGGTAGAGGCAAAACAAATTGGTCTGGGCGCCACTGCATTTTGCAGATAATACTGGCGCTCTCCTGGGCTAAGTGTCGAAAAATCTAAAATCATGAAAAACTAAGCTTGTTTTTTCTGTTTTAATATGCTCCAGTCATCTTCTTCTTTCACAATTGTATTACGTAAAATTCCTAACTCTTCAATTTCCATTTCTATTTCATCACCGGGTTGAAGCCATTGTTCCTGATACGATGGGTTGTTTAATTTTCCAGTTCCATTCAGTTCCAGAAAACAACCTGTGCCTACGGTGCCACTTCCTATTACATCGCCAGGATAAAGGTCCACACCATAGGATGCTCTTTCAATAATTTCAGCAAAAGTCCAATCCATATCGCCCAAATTCCCTTCACTCACTTGTATACCATTTACTTTACAAGTCATTTTGAGATTCCAGTTTGCACCTGTGTGGTTTGGTTTTGCAGCAACTTGTTTGGGAGCAAGCTCGTCCAGTGTAATTAACCAGGGACCGATTACAGTTGAAAAATCTTTTCCTTTTGCTGGACCTAAATTCAACAACATCTCTTCCATCTGCAAGGTTCGTGCACTCATGTCGTTCATGATTAGTAGACCGCCAATATGATTATCTGCATCCTTGGCTCGAATATTACGTCCATGTTTGCAAATGACGATGGCAGCTTCTAACTCAAAATCCAATTTTTCAAAATGATCGGGCATGCAACGAATAGGTCCCGGACCCTGAATGCTATGGTGATTGGTGAAATAAAAAATGGGGTACTCGTCAAACTGCGGAATCATATCTACTTTACGGTTACGTCGTGCCGCTGCTACGTGCTGACGAAATGCATACCCGTCCCTGCAAGAAGCAGGAAAAGGTACCGGAGCTAACAAGGAAACTTCGTTGTACGCCTTTGCCTCACTCACACTCCTTTTTCCTTCTTTGATCAGCAATTCACCCGCCTGGGCAATGGGAAAATAATCATCCCAGTAGTTTAGAAAAAGATTCATGCTATTGGGTAGATCAGGGTGTAAAACTTCCATATCGTACACCTTCCCGTTAATCAACACACCTAATTGTTCCCGTTCTTCTTTTAAATAACTCAGCAGTTTCATAGTTTACACTTTCGCAAAACGAAGTTAGGCATGTTGGCATGACAATCGTCATCGTTACCAATGAAAACCACTATATCTTTGCGGCATGGAATTCGAAAAAATACACAATAAAGGGCAGGCCCGGTTGTTTAAAAGTGATTTTCTCGAAGCATTGACTAAATCAAATCCATTGGTGATTTGGGGAATGTATATCCCGGTGATGGCTTTTCTGGTAATGCGGGCTGCCGAGCGATATCATTTTACATCACTCACTATTACACTGGTTTTTTTAGGAGGAATGTTGTTTTGGTCACTCTTTGAGTATTTCGCTCATCGATTTTTATTTCACTGGGTACCTAAAACGCCTCGGTCCGTAAAATTTGTTTACACCCTTCATGGGAATCACCATCACTACCCAAGAGACCGGCAGCGTCTTTTTATGCCCCCTCTTCCTAGTTTGCTTATTGCTTCTACCTTATTTTTTTTGATGCTACTGGTGATGGGCAACTATGTGTATATGTTCTTCCCCGGGTTTATTTTGGGTTATTTACTCTACGGGTCCATGCATTATGCAATCCATGCTTGGAATCCACCTTTTAAATGGATGAAACCACTTTGGCGTAATCATCATTTGCATCATTACAAAAGCGAGCACCAAGGATTTGGAGTTAGTTCCACCCTATGGGATCACGTATTTGGTACCATGTTTGATCTTCAAAATGAAAAAGAAGACAAGGAAAAAGTAAGATCACTCATGTTTGAGAAAAGGGGTTCATGATTTTTATTTTTCATCAACGCCCCAGCCAAATAATGCCAAATCATATTTAACTGGATCTGTTGCATCAAATTCTCGAAGAGCCGCTGTTAGCTCAAGCGCAGTTTGCCAATCCGTTTGTTTTCTTTTGATTAATCTCAATTCTCTTGCCACTCTTGCTACGTGTACATCTACAGGGCAAATTAATTCTGAGGGCTTGATTTTTTTCCAAATTCCAAAATCTACTTGAGATTGATCTGCTCGGACCATCCAACGTAAAAACATATTTAGTCGTTTACAAGTGGATCCCCGCTTAGGACTGGGTACATGTTTGCGGGTACGCTCGGGTGCTTTAGGAAAAGAAAAAAAATAATCATGAAAGGCATTCAGTCTGTTTTCCATATTTCCTTTACCCACTATGAAAGCAGCTTCCAGCGACTTGTTTTTTTCAAAGTGTTGTTGCAAAAAGAAAATGATATAGTGAATATCAATGGGTTGAAAGGTTCGATGCTTAAATGATGAAAAGCGATCAAGATCTTTTAGCTGGTGTTGTTGAATAAATTGAAAAGGAGAACGATCCATTCTGTCGAGCAAGTCTTGACACTTGTTGAGAATTGTAGTACGGTTTCCCCAGGCAAATAAGGCCGCAAAAAAACCTGCAATTTCAATATCTGCAGGTTTTGTAAACAAGTGAGGGATAGAAATCGGATCGTTAGGAATGAAACTAGTACGATTATATTGTTTTAGTTTTTGATCCAGTAATTGCTGAAGCGATATTGCTTTCATTTTATCCGATGGCTTGTGCCAGATCTTGAATCAGATCATCGGCATCTTCAATTCCAACACTTAAGCGGATTAAGGTATCAGAAAGTCCATGTTTGATACGTTCTTCGCGAGGAATCGATGCATGTGTCATAGTAGCCGGATGATTGATCAGCGACTCAACACCTCCTAAACTTTCTGCCAGTGAAAAAAGACGAGTAGAGGAAAGAACTCGTTTCGTTTCTTCTACTGAATCTCCCTTTAATTCAAACGAAATCATTCCGCCAAATCCTTTCATCTGTTGTTTTGCAATGGCATGACCAGGATGATCCATAAAACCAGGCCAGTATACTTTTTTCACTTTTGGATGATTGCGTAACCAGTTAGCTACTTTTTCTCCATTTTCACAATGCGCTTTCATACGTAAGCCCAATGTTTTGATTCCACGTAGTACTAAAAAACAATCCATGGGTCCCGGAACAGCTCCACTGCTTTTTTGAATAAAATGTAATTGGTCTCGAAGTCCTTCGTCCTTTACGGCCAACGCACCCTGAATTACATCGCTGTGGCCTCCTAAATATTTAGTTGCAGAATGCATCACGATGTCTGCTCCTAAAGTAAGAGGTTGTTGCAATGCAGGAGAAGCAAACGTGTTGTCAACCGCTAGTAAAATATTATTTTTTTTAGCGATTGCTGCAATCGCTGCAATATCTGATACGTTCATCAAGGGGTTGGTGGGCGTTTCCAACCAAATCAATTTTGTTTTTGGGGTAATCGCACGAGCTACGTTTTCGGCGTCTGTTGTGTTTACCAGATGAAAAACGATACCCATCCGCTGAAATATTTTTGTAAAAAGGCGGTAGGTACCCCCATACATATCATTACCGCAAACCACTTCGTCACCTGCAGATAAAAGTTTGATTACTGCATCTGTGGCAGCTACTCCACTACTAAATGAAAGCCCATAGTTACCGCCTTCTAATTCTGCAATGGCTTCTTCCAACGCTTTGCGTGTAGGATTTTGACTTCTGGCATATTCAAATCCCTGGTTAACCCCCGGCGCTGCTTGCACATAGGTAGAGGTTTGAAAAATGGGTGTCATGATTGCCCCTGTGGATGGATCAGGATGTGCACCTGCATGCACAAATCGAGTGGCGGCTTTCCAGTTTTTTTCTTTCATTGGTGCAAAGTACGAATTGGTTGAATAAAATGAATGATCCCTTGTATGAGCAATGGATGAACAGGGAGTGTAGGATCGCTGTAAGTTTTGATATTATCCGTTTTAGCGGAGGTGGACACTGATTTGAGTACATGGTTCATGTCATCAATGAACAGCAATGTTTCAGAAGGACGAGCTTTGTGGAGAAGGTCAGCATCTTCTACTTTCACTTGAATGTCTCTTTTCCCTTGCACAATCATCACCTTACATTTCAAGTTTTTTAAAACGGTTGCAGGGTCCTGTTTAACCCATGAAATCATATAGGGCTGTACTGAGGGTCTAAATAATGAAAATAGATATGGATTCGGTTTTTGAATTCGCTTGCCTTGTAGCAAGGTGTCCAGATATACATAGGCTAATTGCTTCAGGCTATCGGGTCCGCCACCACTTGCAATTTGCTCGCGCAGCACTTGGTCAATCGGTCTGCCTGCTCCTGCTATACTGATGAATCCTTTTATCTTGGTTTGTGAAGCAGCTAGCATTCCAACCAGTGACCCTTCGCTATGCCCAGCAATGTATATTTTTTTATACCCCTGTTCCTGAAGCCAGTTAATCCAGGCTACTGCATCATTGACACCATCCATGAATGACATGTTTTCTTCGCGCATGCCGGGGAATTGGCTTTTGCCAATACCTCTTTTGTCATAACGAAGGGAGGCAATGCCACTTTTTACTAAGCTATCTGCTAATTGTAACAACGAGTTGTTTTTGCCAGGGAGTTGTGTGCTATTCCCATTTCGATCGGTGGGTCCAGATCCTGCAATTATTAAAACCACGGGGCCTTTTTTAGTTTGACGGGGTGCAAAAAGTGTACCCGACAACTTGCCCTCTTTTGTCACAAGTGTATAATCCGTAGAATCTTTATTGAATGGTTGAGCAGCTATCAAAAATGGAGTTAGAGCATACCATAATAAACCAATGACTCTTTTCATAATACGTACTTGTTGAATATTTATCTTTGCCCCGCCCGCAATGTCTCACGGTATTGTGATCTGAAGGCGGATCAATTTAAACCTATGAATAAAGGTCCGATTTCTAAGTTTATCCAACATCATTATCGTCATTTTAATGCAGCTGCTCTGGTGGATGCCGCCAAAGGGTACGAGCAACATTTATTGGAGGGTGGTAAAATGATGATTACGTTGGCGGGGGCTATGAGTACAGCAGAGCTGGGTGTTTCTTTAGCCGAGATGATTCGCCAAGGAAAAGTAGATATTATCAGCTGCACCGGCGCTAACCTGGAAGAAGATGTAATGAATCTAGTGGCACATTCTCATTATAAGCGTATTCCTAATTATCGCGATTTAACTCCACAAGAGGAATGGGATTTGTTAGAGAACCATTATAACCGCGTTACTGATACCTGTATCCCAGAAGAAGAAGCATTTCGTCGTTTACAGAAACATTTAGTGAAGCAATGGAAGGATGCGGAAGCAAAAGGCGAACGTTATTTCCCGCATGAGTTTCTCTATAAAGTAGTGTTGAGTGGAGAGCTCAAACAATATTATGAGATTGATCCTAAAGATAGCTGGATTGTCGCTGCTGCTGAGAAGAACATTCCAATTGTGGTGCCTGGATGGGAAGACAGCACTACGGGAAATATTTTTGCGAGCTATGTGATTAAAGGTGAACTAAAGGCTAGCACTGTTAAGAACGGAATTGAGTACATGGCTTGGTTAGCAGATTGGTATCGTCAAAATTCAGGTGGAAAAGGGGTAGGATTTTTTCAAATTGGCGGTGGTATTGCAGGTGATTTCCCTATTTGCGTTGTACCTATGATGTACCAAGATCTTGAATGGCATGATGTTCCGTTCTGGAGTTATTTCTGCCAGATCAGTGACTCTACTACTTCATATGGTTCTTACTCTGGCGCAGTGCCGAATGAAAAAATTACCTGGGGTAAACTAGATATTAATACACCTAAGTTTATTGTTGAAAGTGATGCAACCATTGTAGCGCCTCTCATTTTTGCCTGGATATTGGGCTGGTAATGAATAGACTTATTGAGAATAAAAAAAGTCCCGCTGTTGATGGCGGGACTTTTTATTTGTGTTCATTACGTTATTAACGGGGAGGAATTTCTAGTTTAAGATCTCTTTTGAGCATTTCATTTCTATTAGCCATTTCCCAGGCTGTATAATAAACCAACTGCGCACGTTTTGCCATCAAAGGATAATTGATTTTGTCTGGGGTATCCGTTGGCTTGTGATAGTCCGCATGTACACCATTAAAATAAAAAATAATGGGAACGCCTTTATCTGCAAAGTTGTAGTGGTCGCTTCTGTAGTAGAAGCGGTTAGGATCGTTAGGATCATTGTAGCGACGATCTAATTTCATTCCAACATAAGTTGTATTTACTTGATCTGTAATAGGGGCTAGATCGGTACTGAGTTTATCATCTCCAATGATGTATACATAATTCAGCGAGTCTTTATCTTTTAGATAATCGCTTCCAATTCTGCCAATCATATCAATGTTGAGATCAACTGTTGTTTTTTCTAACGGGAGCACAGGATGCTCAGAATAATAACGACTTCCCCATAATCCTTTTTCTTCGCCACTTACTGTCATAAACAGAATGCTGCGACGAGGACCTTTCCCTTCTTTTTTGGCCAATGCAAATGCCTCTGCCAATTCTAGTATTCCGGTCGTACCGCTTCCATCATCGTCGGCACCGTAGTAAATTGTTCCATCTGCACGTTTACCTACGTGATCGTAGTGAGAAGTGATCACTACGTATTCATCTTTTTTATCTGTGCCTTCCAATAATCCTAATACATTCGATACTTCTGTTTTAATTGTCTCCTTTGTGTAGGCCAATACTATATCTGCTTTGTAGGTTTTTGTTGCAACTTCACCTTTCTTGATACGATCTGTTAAACCGGCAGTTTCAGTTTTTAAAATGGACGCCGCAAGATCAGCGGATATATAAAATCCAAAAAGAGATTGGGCAGCTTTAAATCCATTCATACTCCAGCCGCCTACCTGCGTACCTGCTTTACGAGGGAAATTAGATTGAATAATCAAGACGCCTGCAGCTCCGCGGCTGAGTGCTGCATTCATTTTTGCATTAGGCGAATTAGGGGCATTCATCGGACGAGCCGAAGAATTGGGCTTGTAGTCAGCTGGTGTTCCATCTGCAATCAGTACGAGTTTACCTGTTACATTCAAATCTTTATAATCATTGCGAACGTCTCCGTCTACAATACCAAATCCCGCAAACACCACTTCTGAAAAACGCATGCCCGCATTATAATTACTGGCAAAAGGCTGAAAATGATCTCCAAGTTTTGCAGCGGCTCCGTTGATTTCAATGGAGGCATATGTCATAGAATCTTTATATAAAGGATAGTACTGACGGTAGCTTCCATTGTTACCTGGAAGGAGTCCCAGCGATACAAAGTGATTCTGAATATAAGTGGCTGCTTTTTCCAGACCAGGTGAGGGAGTATCTCTTCCTTCCATCTCTGCACCGGCAATGGTGTATAAATGGCGTTGCATATCAGCAGCGGTGATAGTTGATGCAGCTTTAACAACAGCCTTGTCTTTTTTTTGCCCCATAACAAACAGGGGTCCAACGAGCACAATGAGTGCGAAAAGTTTTTTCATATTGATTTTATTAGGCAGGTATAAATATAATCTCATTCGAGTGAATGAGCGCACCTCTTTGACGAATGGTCTGTAAATTACTTGCAGGCTATTTTTTGAACTCTATTTTGGTGTCTTCCTCCCTCAAATGGGGTAACTAAAAATTGTTCAACCATTTCTTGTGCAAGGGCTTCTGACACAAAGCGAGCGGGAATACAAAGCACATTTGCGTCATTATGTGAGCGGGCGAGCGTAGCCAAGTCCGCTTGCCAACAAAGCGCTGCTCGAATGCCTGCATGCTTATTAGCCGTTATTGCAACACCATTGCCACTTCCGCATAAAAGTATTCCGCAAGCGGCTTTCCCTTCTTCTACAGCACTTGCAACCGGGTGTGCATAGTCAGGATAATCTACTGAGTTTTCATCGAAAGGGCCTAGGTCCAGTAGTTGATAGCCTTTTGATTGTAAAAAAGAAATCAATTGCTTTTTGTATCCAAATCCAGCATGATCACTTCCAATGGCAATAGGGAGTTGAAAATTAAAGGGCATACGATTAAAATTTAGTTAGGGGTTTAACTCCACTCTTGTTTTTGTTCTTTTTCCTGACGCTTATTAATGCGTGCTGCAATAATGATACTGGCCTCAAATAATAAGTAAAGGGGAATGGTTACAATCGTTAAACTAAATGGATCTGTTGAAGGAGTGATTATAGCTGCTGCTATCAGAATGATCACAAATGCATGTCTTCTGTACTGTCTTAAAAATCGTGCGGATACAATTCCGATGCGTGTGAGCAAACTCATTAAGAGCGGCAGCTGAAATAATAAGCCAATCCCTAGTGTTGTATAAATCAGGTTTTCCAAATAATCAGAAAAGGAAGGCATAATTTGAATTTGGGGACTCAGCTTATAGTTAAAATAAAAGTTTACCATGAATGGAGTCAGTATATAATACCCAAATAAAACTCCCATGAAAAATAATAGTGAGACCCAAAAAATAACTCCCCTAGTTTTTTTTAATTCATTAGGCGAAAGAGCGGGCTTGATAAAGCGCCAAAACTCCCAAAATACGTAGGGAAAGGCCAGAATTAATCCACCGATAAATGAAAGTGTAAACGAGGCAATGAACTGCCCGGTCATTGTTGTTTCTAAAAATTTTGTTTCTACCGGTGGAAAACAAAGTGCATCTCCAATTCCAATTTTTTGTCCAGCTTGACAAAGCCAAATTGCTGATATAAAATCAGGGCGGGTGGGACCAAATAATAATTTGTCAACAACAAAATCGGAGTTGATGAAAATAAAAATTGCAGCAACTAGCACGGCGATCACGGCGCGGATAATATGCCATCGAAGCTCTTCGAGGTGATCGATAAAAGACATTTCTCCTTTAGGAGTCGTATCTCTTTTTTCAAAAAAATCAAATAATGCCATGCCTGAAAATCTGACGCAAAGATAAGGGTCGAATCCAGTTATCTATCTAAGCGACGCAATCGAACGGTTTCGATGCGCGTGTCAGATACACTAAGGATTTCAAATTCAAACTCGCCAATTATAATTCGTTCTTTTTGTTGCGGAATGGTCTCATGCGAGTTAATAATATAGCCAGAAAGTGTTTCTGCTTCTTCATCCGTAAAGTCAAGCCCATATTTTTCTTGTAAATAATCTAGTTCGATCCGTCCGGAAAAGATAAAATCACCATTATCGAGCTTGCGTTCTAAAAACTCTTCTGTGTCATATTCGTCTTGTATTTCTCCAAATAGTTCTTCCAGTACATCTTCCATTGTTACAATGCCTGCCGTTCCACCAAACTCATCCACTACCCAGGCGATACTTTTTCTCTCCTTTGTAAATTTTCCAATCAGGTCGGAAGCACTCATACTTTCAGGAACAGCAGGAATAGGATGAAGAATATCTTGTATTTGTTCGGGCTGTTCAAAAAGATCCAACTGGTGCACATATCCTATAATGCGGTCTATGTTTTCTTCATAGACCACAAGCTTGCTCAACTTTGTGTCGATGAACTTTTGCCTTAGTACATTAACAGGTGCATCGCTGGAGATACCAATCACCTCTTTACGTGGTACCAGACATTGACGGACTCTTATCTTAGGTAGTTCTTGTGCGTTTTCCATGAGCTGGGCACTTCTTTCTTTGCGCTCCTCCTCCTCTTGTCCCTTAAACAAAAATTTTAAATCCTCTCTTCGTAATGATCCTTTTTGTGGGTGTAGCCGAAGATTGAAAATATATTTTAGTACCCACTCCGCTGCATCCATTAAGCTAGTAGCAATTGGGTAGAATAATTTATAAAAAATCCAGAATATAGGTGCCAGCATCAAAAGTAAAGTGGTGCTTCGTGCACGAAATAAAGCGCGGGGAATGAACTCTCCAAATACAAGTACAATCAGCGTGGCAAGTACTATCTCTACAAGAACGCGTACAAGATCATTGCCAATCTCTAAGCGTAACCATAGCAGTTGCATCACACTGCTTAGCTGCAATCCTAATAAAACTAAAAAAAGAGTAAATCCTAACAGCGTGGTACCTAAAAAACGATCGGGTGCTTCAAAGAATTCTCGCACAAACCTAGATGCTTTTTCCTGCTTTTTTTTATTGAGCTCCAAGCTAAGCCGGTTGGCATTATAAAATGCCATTTCAATTCCGGCAAAAAAGCCCATGAGTAATAAGGTCAGAATAAATAATAAAAGGGGGCCGGCAGCAATCATAGTTTGTTCAAATAATCCAGTACTAATTTTTCTACCACTTCACAGGTTTGCGTGAGGTTATCATTAACTACTATCGTATCAAAATTGGATCGAAATGTCATTTCCCAGGTTGCTTTTTCAATACGGGCTTGCAATGATGCGGGCGACTCGGTTCCTCTCGATTCCAATCTTCTTTTTAACTCCTCAATTGAAGGGGGCTCAATGAAAATGGATAAACTGTTTGGATAATTTCTTTTTACCGCCAAACCGCCTTTTACATCTACATCAAGTAGTGGAACTTTTTGTGCATCCCAAATTCGGGTCAACTCACTTCGCAGTGTTCCGTAATATTTACCCTCGTATACCATTTCCCATTCTGCAAACTCATCCTTTTCTATTCGTTGTTTGAATTCGTCTGCAGAAATAAAATAATAGTCTACGCCATTCTTTTCGTTTGCACGTGGAGAGCGAGTGGCACAGGAAACGGAAAATCCTAATCGCTGAGGAAGTGTTTTTAAAAGATGATGAACCACCGAGGTTTTTCCGGCACCGGAAGGAGCGGCTATAATGATAATCTTATGTGAAGGGTTCGACATAATGTGATCTCCCGTGGGCGAAGATCAATATCTTTTTTTCTTGAAATTTCCACCTGGGCGGTTGGGTCGGCCATTACCTTGGGAACGGTACTTGCCTCTTCCCTTTCCATAACCCCCTCTTCCCATTTCTCTTTCAGGTTGATGACGGTAGGCTTTTACATAAGGCGTGTTGGTGAAAGTCAATTGCCCATTGGTGATATTATCCAGTTCGCTTTGAATGGCATCATCATAAACTGATTCTTTGTGCCAGTTGTTATAGGCCAACTTCATGTAATAAGCGATTGCATTTCCAAAAGCCTGTCTCTTTTCTGGATTTTCTTCTTTGAGTGCCTTATCAATAACCATTTCGAGGTTCTTACCCAAATGAGAATATCGAGGATGCCTCTTGGGGTAAGGAAGGGGCTGTGGCTTGGCTTTGAGTGATTCACGGGTTGGGATCGGATAAGGTGATTTAACGTTTAAATCAAAATCCGCAATTAAAAAGAGATGATCCCAAAGTTTGTGACGATAGTCTTCAATATTCTTTAATTGAGGGTTTAAAAAACCCATCAGCTCAATAACAGCTTGTGCATTATGCTGTCTTTTTTCCGGATCTTTTGTAGCCTGAACGTATTCGACCATTCTTTGTACGTGACGACCATATTCCCGCATGGTCAGGTGTTTGCGGGTGGTGTTGTACTCCATATTCTGTGCATCCATATTTCCAAAGGTACTAAACCAACACAAAGCAGACAAGTTGACCCTGCCTACCTTTGTGCTCGATGCAAGTCGTGTTTCTAATTTCCCAGGGTAAGGATATGCACAAGGCAGAAGGATTGTTGCATTTACTTGCGCAATGCGTTCAGTACCACAAAGGCCCTACGTATTGTTTAGTGGCCCCCGCCTTTTTAAAGAGTTTTGCGCCTTTGGGCTGTAGTTTTAAAAAGCTACCCAAGTGGGTAAGCTACCTACCTTTCAACCTGGGGTGGGCACTTTTTAAAAGACTCTCCTCCTTGGAAGTCTCCTTACTTATTACCACAGATACATATTCAAACTTTAATCCATCAGCACAACCTTTATTGGCCCCTTGTTACGAAACGCCTCCTACTTCGCCCCCTTCTTTACATTTTTTTATAGTAGGGCAAGTGCCAACTGAAAAAGAGTTTTTGTTTTTGTTGAAGGCATTCTCCCTATTTAAGAAACGACAGCAATCCGCAATGCAGTTGGTAATTCCTGAGTGGTCTTTATTTTCAATTGCAAGGTATAAAGAGCAACTGGCAACCTACAAATTTCGGGAGGCCGTTCAGGTGCTTACTCTCGACAGTTTTGAAAAGATGATGCAGCTTGAGTCAACTTCTTTTGCACTGATCGCTACCGATCAGCAAGGCGATTTATCACTGTGGCAACAAAAGGCTCGACAATTAAAAATGCCTTTACTTGTACCAACGTCTTTTCAAGTTGATGACAAGCAGCTCCAAAGCTTACTTCTATATTCTACCAATGAAATTCAGTCGCTGGCAGAACAAATGATGCTCGTTTATAAGGACGAAAATCTTCGGTCTCAATTGATAAAAGCTGCCAGTTCGCTACCGGCATGCGTATCTTTGCAATCTCATCCTATTTATTATGAATACCTCCACCATACAAATTGAAGTAACTACTGACGAAAAACGAATTCCTGCAGCAATTAGCTGGAAAGCAAGTGATGCAGCAGATGAAAAAATGCAAACTGCAAGAGCGCTGCTTCTTTCTATTTGGGATCCTGCTGACAAGGCTGCTTTACGAATTGATTTATGGACCAAAGAAATGATGGTAGATGAGATGGCAGATTTTTTTTACCAAACCTTGATGACAATGGCCGATACATATGGCCGAGCTACCCAGTATACAGATCAGGTAGAGGAGATGAAGGGATTTGCTAAATCCTTTTACGCTAAATTCAGAGAAAAGCAATTACAACAAAATAAAGCTTAATCAATAAGTATGTCACTTGAGCAACAAATCATGTCTGACCTTAAAGCGGCTATGTTGGCAAAGGACGAGGTAGCGCTTCGTAGTTTACGCGCCATCAAAGCTGCTATTTTATTAGCAAAAACTGCCGAAGGAGGTAGTGGAGAACTTTCCGCCGATGCAGAAATGAAAATCCTGCAAAAAATGGTCAAGCAGCGTAAAGATTCATTAGATATTTTTTCACAGCAAGGCCGTACAGATTTAGCACAAAAGGAGCAAGAAGAGATTGCCGTTATCGAAAAGTTTCTTCCAAAGCAAATGGAAGCAGAAGAATTACGTGTTGTCTTAAAAGAAATTATTGCAAAAACTGGTGCTTCTACTGCTGCTGATATGGGAAAAGTAATGGGAGCTGCCAATAAAGAGTTGGCCGGAAAGGCAGAAGGCAAATTGATTGCTTCATTGGTGAAAGAATTATTAAGCGGACAGTAATTTTTCATGTTTATTGATATTCTTCTTTTACTCCTATTAGTTTTTGCTACCTATACGGGGTACAAGCGTGGATTGATTGTTGGTGTCTTGTCCTTTATCGCATTAGTAGTAGGAATGGCTGCAGCTATGAAATTATCTGTTGTAGCCACGGCGTATTTGGAATCTTATTTTCATTGGAAAGGAAGTTGGGTGCCCCCTGTTTCTTTTTTACTAGTATTTATACTTGTAGTCGTATTAATTCGACTAGGAGCTAATGCACTTGAAAAAGGAGCTCAGTTAATCACATTGGGTTGGGCAAATACGTTGGGAGGAATTTTATTTTATTGGGTCATTTTTCTATTTGCAACCAGTGTTATTCTTTTTTATCTCGTCGAACTTCCTTTTTTTCCCACTTCTTCTTTGCAGGAATCACAGTCCTATCCCTATCTAAAGGAAATTGGACCTTGGGTGATTAATGGGTATGCAAAAGTTTTTCCTTTGTTTCAAGGAATGTACCAAGACCTTGAACATTTCTTTGATGGTATTAAACAAAGCATCCCACAACCTTAATCTTGTTAGCAGTTGGTTATTGGTTGAAAACAACTAATTTAGCAAGAGTGCGAATGTTGTTATACCTATGAATTACGAAATCAAACAAAAAGAAAAGTTTAGGTATGTGGAGGAAGGTACCGGTGAACCCATTGTTTTATTACATGGGTTATTTGGCGCCCTCAGCAATTTTCAGGGACTAATCGAATATTTCCGATTCCATAACCGTGTTATCGTTCCGTTGTTGCCCTTGTTGGACATGGATATTTTGCATACTTCCGTGGGAGGCCTTGCTAAATATGTGAATCGTTTTTTAGAAACGCTTGAATTAGATAACGTTCATTTATTAGGGAATTCTTTAGGAGGACACGTAGCACTGGTGCATACACTAAAAAATCCTTCGCGTATTCGCTCCCTCGTTTTAACTGGAAGCTCCGGACTATTTGAAAATGGAATGGGTGATAGCTATCCGCGTCGGGGTGATTATGAGTATATCAAAAATAAAACGGCTCTTACTTTTTATGATCCCGCTATTGCAACCAAAGAATTAGTGGATGAGGTATACAGTATTACCAATAATCGTTTAAAGGTTATCAAAATTATCGCATTGGCTAAAAGTGCCATTCGTAATAATTTGGGAGAAGAGTTGAATCAGATAAAAGTACCCACTTTGCTTATCTGGGGTAACAATGATACCATTACTCCTCCATTTGTGGGGCAGGAATTCAATAAGCTAATTCCCAATAGTGAACTACATTTTATTGATAAATGTGGACATGCTCCTATGATGGAGGTGCCTGATGAATTCAATAAAATATTGCACGGATTTTTGAATAAATTACGACAGACTACAACAGTCGGCTAATGCAAATACAGGAGCTTAATTATGCGAGTTTACCCTGGATCCAGCAAATGGATTCTGTCGCTTCTGCCATGCAACGAATGGAAGATGAGCAACTCACGCAGTTACCTGTAGTGGAGGCCGAACACTATGTTGGTCTTTTGAATATGGATTTGTTATTGAGTGCAGAGGATGATTCTCTTCCTGTTCAACAGTTAATACAATTGTTACCAAAACCACAGATTCATCCGGAAGATCATTTTTTGTCTGCTGTACAGATTGTTGCTGAGCAGTCACTTCGGTTAATACCCGTTGTTTCTGCCGAAGGTGAATTACTGGGTGTCGTAGAGCAAACCGAATTGATGAATGCTGTTTCATCGTTTTTAGGACTACAGGATAGCGGGGCCTTGCTGGTGGTAGAGAAAGAACTTCATCAGTACTCTGCCAGTGAAATAATCAAGTTGGTGGAGACAAATGATGTGCAGGTGATGCAATTAAATACGCGATCGAATGCTCAAGCGGGCACGATGCTGATCACACTTCGATTAAATCGTTCTGAAATTTCTGATATTATATCAACTTTTCAGCGTTACGAGTATACAATTCGATTTTTTATTGGAGAAGAGCAATATGCAAATGAGCTCCGTTCTAATTATGACAACCTGATTCATTATCTTAAGATGTAGTCCCTACCAAGGGGACATAGTTTTAGTGTTTATGTGCAAGAAGGTTTTATTGATCTTAACTATTGGGCTTTTTTACTCGCTTTCACCTCTACAGGCACAGTTTGGTTTAGCTCCTGTCGATTCAATTCAGCCACTCGATTCTTTTACACGGATTAAAAATTATTTACCCGGATTTGATACAACCCAACCTGGTTCAGGTACAACTTTTCTGATTTCTTCACTGGTGGTAACGGGAAATAAGAAAACAAAGCCAACTATACTACTTCGGGAAGTGCCATTTAAAGCAGGCATGCAATTCTCACTGACTGAGTTGATTGATTTATTTCAACGGGGAGAACAGCAACTCATGAATACGACCTTGTTTCATACGGCTCGTATTTATGCAAGTAAGTTTGAGGGAAACTGTTTGGAAGTGACGATAGAAGTTGCTGAGCGATGGTATTTATTCCCATTTCCTTTTTTTAGTTTGGTAGACCGAAATTTCAACCAGTGGCTAGTAGAGCAACGTGCCAGTTTAAAACGTGTCATTTACGGTATGCATCTTTTATATAATAACCCTACAGGGCATAATGATCGGATGAAATTATGGGTTGTAAATGGGTATGCGCGTGAGTATTTACTTAGCTATGAGAAACCTTATTTTGACCGTAAAATGAATTGGGGATATGGAATAACAATGCGAACGGGAAAAACACGCGAGGTGAATTTTAGTACAGGGGGCGATAAACAACTTTTTTTCCGAAGTGACAATTTTATTAGATGGTACTCATCTATAGGGGGAGAATTGATTTATAGACCGAAGCTCTATGCTCGTCATAGTTTTGGATTTTATTATTATCAAGAAAAAGTGAGTGATACGGTTGCGCGGCTTAATCCTGATTATTTTGGAAACGCAAAAAAGGTGATTCGATTTCCGGATCTTTTTTATCAGTTTTCTTATATAAAGATGGATTATCTACCTTATCCTAGTAAAGGACTCGCCACACGAATAAAAGTGAGTAAGCTTGGGTTTACACCTTCGTTCAATCTTTGGCAATTACATTGGAAGACAGTTGCTGCATGGCCTATCGGCGTAAAAAATATTTTAACTGCTGAGTCCTACGCGGGCCTAAAATTTCCGTTTAATCAACCTTATATTAACAGACGGTTTTTAGGGTACAAAGATATTTTTATACGTGGATTTGAATATAATGTGGTGGATGGTGTGGCAGGCGGTTATGTACGTGCACAATTTGCACGAGAAATAGCACGTATCAATATTTTGCTACCAGGATTTATTCGTAAGCGTGCCACTATTGATAAAATTCCATTTAGGCTATTTGCAAAAGTTTATTCTAATGCCGGTTATGTCTATAGCCCCACTACCCTGAATAATCAACTCCAAAACAGATTTCTGCAGGCAAGTGGAATTGGAATTGATCTTCTTTCACTCTATGATTTAACGATTCGAATAGAATATAGCTTTAATAACTTAGGGCAAAACGGATTATTTTTGCACCGCACCAGCAATTTTTAAAATGAAAGCAGCGATCTACAGTCGGGTGATTGATGAAACCCAGTTATTGTCGTTGCAGCTTTTTTTTGAAGCACTCTATCAGCAAAAAGTAGAACCCGTTCTTTTTAAAACGCTCTATGAACAGATTCGTGATAAAGTACGTTTGCCTGATTCAGTTCAAATTTTTACCTGTGCGGCTGACCTGACCGATGGCATAGAACACATTATCAGTTTGGGTGGTGATGGTACACTGCTTGATACTATTACATTGGTTCGTGATAAAAAAATCGGTGTGATGGGAATCAATTTTGGCCGCTTAGGATTTTTAGCCAGCATTGGTAAAGAACAGGTTGAGATGGCAGTAAAAGCATTAGCGCAACGAACCTATGTAGAAGATCGTCGTACCTTGATTCATGTTGATGCAAATATTCCATTGTTTGGAGAAGTACCCTATGCATTAAATGAGTTCACTCTTTTAAAAAGGGATGTTAACTCAATGATCAAAATTCACACTTATCTCAATGGTGAGTTTTTAAATACATATTGGGCAGATGGATTGATTGTAGCAACACCTACTGGCTCTACAGGCTATTCACTAAGCTGTAATGGTCCTATTGTTTTCCCAGATTCACAAAGTTTTGTCATTACTCCTGTGGCACCTCATAATTTAAATGTACGTCCCATTGTTGTACCCGATGATAATGTCATTTCATTTGAAATTGAAAGCAGAGGTGATCAGGTAATTTGTTCATTGGATGCTCGTCGTGAAATTGTTCATAAGGATGTACAATTGGCAATTCGAAAAGAACAATTTACGGTCAACCTATTGCGACTCAGTGAAAATAATTTTTTACAAACCCTGCATAATAAACTGACCTGGGGTCTGGATAAACGAAACTGATGGTATACGAAATCAGTATTCTTAAACGTTAGTGAGGGCAAGATGAATTTCAGAAAGCAAATTGGTTTAGTTGGTTTCTTTATGCTGGTCAGTGTAAGTCTGTTTAAGGCTGCTGCGCAGCAGGGAGATTATTATACAGGTGAAGTTGGAATAGGCTTGGGAGCGGCACATTATTTTGGAGACCTTAACTCTACAACGCAACTCAATCGTCCAAAGCCAGCTGCAACTTTGTTTTACAGAAAAAACTGGGGACAATATATCGCCACCCGTGTGGGAGTCAGTTTTGCGCAAATCGGGTATGCGGATCGTTATAATACCCACAATGAAATACAGCTAAAGCGAAACCTGAGCTTCAATTCGAATGTGTGGGAATTATCCTTGCAAGGTGATTTTAATTTTTTCAGATTTGTTCCTCACGAAAGAGGGTTTAATTTCACTCCTTACATTACACTTGGCGCTGGGTTAATCAATTATGACCCCTATACCTATCTCAACAACGAAAGAATTTATTTCCGACAACTACCAGTTGGTACCGAAGGTCAAAATAGTCCGCTGTATCCAGAAAGAAAAATGTACAGTAACAATGCGATGAGTATTCCATTTGGCGGAGGCTTTAAGTATTCTATTGGTGGTGGACGACTTAATTTATCATTGGAAGTGTTACATCGTTTTACCAGCACCGATTATTTAGATGATGTTAGTACTACTTATGTGGATCCTGCTGCTTTTCCCAAACCACCCGGCGGTGTTTCAGTAGCGCAATTGTTGAGCGACCGTTCCGGTGAAATTGGCACTCTTATTGGCATTCCAGGTCGTCAACGCGGAAACGGGAGTCGTCAAAAAGACCAGTTTGTGACAGCTGTGTTGATGGTTAGCTTCAATTTGATGAGTTATAAATGTCCATCGGCCGATTAAAAAATGGGTACCTTTGCGGCTCATCGGACCACTCCTATGTCAAGCCTGTCTGCACTAATAAATAAAGAACGTCTTCCTCGTCATATTGCTATCATTATGGACGGGAATGGCCGTTGGGCAAAGGAAAAAGGCGAGGACCGTCTGTTCGGGCATTACCAAGGTGTGGAAAGTGTAAGAGATATCGTGGAAGGCGCTGCCGAGTTGGGGATCCAGTATCTCACGCTCTATGCTTTTTCAACTGAAAACTGGGATCGCCCAGCCGATGAGGTATCGGGATTAATGGAATTGTTAGTTACCACCATCCGAAAAGAAGTAAGCACCCTAAATAAAAACAATATTCGTCTTCATGTAATTGGTGACCTGAATATGTTACCGGAGCATGCTCGGAATGAATTACAGGAAGGGTTGGATATGACGGCTGCCAACACGGGCTTAAACCTGGTGATGGCTTTAAGTTATAGTGGGAGATGGGAATTACTGGAAGCAGTACGCAACATTGCAAAGGCCGTAAAATCCGGGGAACTTGATCCAGCAGAAATCGATGAACAAACCCTGCAAAATAATCTTTCCACCCATGCCTTCCCCGACCCTGAATTGATGATCCGTACCAGTGGTGAATATCGCATCAGTAACTTCCTTTTATACCAGCTTGCTTATGCAGAATTATACTTTACGGACGTATGCTGGCCTGACTTTAGAAAGAAAAATTTGTACGAGGCGTTGCTTGATTACCAGCAACGGGAAAGAAGGTTCGGAAAAATCAGTGAACAGCTTTAACAAACACTTTCGATTTTAAGCCTTAATTTGCCAACCGGCGCCAAGGGCTTTTAATATAACTAATTGATTTATAACTAACTGCAATAATAACAGAAAGACCCAAAATCGCCCCACTCAAGAATTATTACTGATGCGAGTATCATTTCAGAAAATTGGTTTTTTTCTCATCGGAATTATTTTGACCGGTGTTTTCTCTCCTCTGGCTGCTCAGGTAACCCCTGATACCACCAAACCAACCTCTGTAGACCCCCGTTTAATAGAATGGGGAAATGCCAGAGTGGTTAAAGAATACTCTATTGCTGATGTGAAGATCACTGGTATTCGGTACCTAGATACTTCTATTGTTTACTCTATTGCCAATCTCCAGCCTGGTGACAAGTTTGTTCATCCTGGCGCTGAATTATTTGGAAAAGCGATCAGCAATTTGTGGCGTCAAAAACTATTTTCTGGCGTACAAGTCTTTGTTACCAAAATTGAAGGAGAAAAGGTATGGGTGGAGATCAATATTCAAGAGCGTCCACGTTTAGGTAATTATAAGTTCAGTGGAATTCGTAAGTCAGAAGAAGAGGATATTCTTACTAAGATCAGCTTAACGAAGCAAACCATAATCACTGAAAATACGAGGAGAGAGATTGTAGAAAAAATTACTAAACATTACGCTGAAAAAGGTTTTCGTAATGTCGCTGTGAAGATTGAAGAAAAGCCAGATCCTGCATTTGCGAACTCCAATCAGTTGTTGATTAATGTCAATAAGGGAGAGCGTGTTCGTATTGGAGATATCAATTTTTATGGTAATCAAGAGGTAGATGATCTGCGCCTGAAAAAACAATTGAAGGGAACCAAGGAAATGACAAGAATTACCTTGCGTCCCGACAAATCAGCAAGCCCTTATGGCACCAATACGAGTGCAAATGTTCGGGAGTACTTTCGTTCATTTGGATTTCTTTCTCCCAGTAGAACAAAGCGGATACTCGACCCCTATTTCAGATTCAAGTTATTGAGCTCTGCCAAGTTTGATGACAAAAAATATGAAGAGGACAAAGAAAAAGTTCTCAATTACTATAATTCATTAGGGTATCGTGATGCACAAATTGTTGCAGATACACAATACCTTACCTCTAAGGGGCATATGAATGTCGATTTCAAAATCAACGAAGGTCGCCGTTATTATTTTGGGGATATAGTATGGAAGGGAAATTCTAAGTTTTCTGATTCTATTTTGAATGTTTTACTAGGAATTAATAAAGGAGATATTTATAATGTGGCCATTTTGAACAAGCGTCTGGGAAAAGAAGCTTCACAAGAAGGGGGCGATATCAGTGGCTATTATATGGATGACGGTTACTTATTTTTCCGTGCAGAACCCATTGAAATGGCGGTTAACAACGATACCATCGACTATGAAATTCGTATGATGGAGGGTCCGCAAGCGCGTATTAAAAATGTCACCATTGCTGGAAATGAAAAAACAAAAGATCACGTAATACGTCGTGAACTGCGTACTATTCCTGGAGAACTATTCAGCCGCGCACAATTGATTCGTTCGCAACGTGAGTTAGGAAATCTTCAATTCTTCAATCAAGAAAAAATAAATCCTGGGGTTGTACCTAATCAAGAGGACGGAACCGTTGATATCAATTGGCAATTAGAAGAAAAATCAGCCGACCAGTTAGAGTTATCTGCCGGATGGGGTGGAGGAATTGGATTGACAGGGACATTGGGTGTTACGTTCAATAATTTTTCTGTTAAGAATATTTGGAAAAAATCTGCATGGGATCCATTACCAACAGGAGACGGTCAAAAATTAAGTGTTCGTATGCAGTCGAATGGCCGTGCCTATCGCTCTTACAGTGCATCATTTACCGAACCTTGGTTGGGCGGTAAAAAAAGAAATTCCCTCACTGTCGGATTCAATAGTAGTCGCTTCTCTAATGCATTTGATCCCTTTACAGGTCGAATTGATAAAGCTCGTTCAGATACGAACTATTTAAGCACAAGTGGTTTTTCAGTTGCATTTGGAAAACAATTGAAGTGGCCTGATGACTATTTCAATCTTGTAGTCACATTCAACTATACATTATATAAGCTAAGTAACTACCCCATTTTTAGTGCTGACTTCACATCGGGTACCTCAAACAATATCAGCGTCAAATTTGCATTACAGCGCTCTTCTGTTTTCAATCCAATTTTCCCAACCAGTGGTTCTAACTTTTTGGCGAGTGTGCAATTAACGCCTCCCTATTCGTTGGTTTCAAATACTGGTGCTGGCTACAATGCATACAGAAGGCCTGAATATCACAAGTGGCGCTTCAATGCAGAATGGTATGTTCCCATAGGTAAACCACTGGGTTCAGGTACGGAAAAGAACAAACAATTTGTATTGAAATTAGCTGCCAAGTATGGTTTCATGGGGCGCTATAATAAAGATCTTCCCTATTCTCCCTTTGAGCGTTTCCAAGTTGGAGACGCAGGCTTGACGAATAATTTTGGATTATTAGGATATGATATCGTAGCACATCGTGGCTATCCGGTTTATCAAAACTCTGATCCTACCATCAATCCTGATCAGCAAAGTGCGAGTCAGTTCTTCACTATTTTCAATAAATATCAATTAGAGGCACGCTTCCCGCTGGTAACTAATCCAAGT
>JACCDO011625725.1_pt1 | contig 49936 bp, 41 predicted proteins | sample 7446101 | NCBI WGS metagenome assembly JACCDO01 (sample SAMN15323440, study PRJNA562643) | freshwater metagenome | isolation source: river surface water | place: USA:Blue River Watershed | collected 2017-08-16 | reverse complement strand
GAAGCTAAGAAATTAGATAAGAAATTTAATATTAATAAGAAAGCAGTAGAAGATTATAATACTAAGATTCACGAGAAGATGATTGAGATGCGTGATACTTTACGTACTATTTATTTCAAATCAACTGGTAATTATAAAGTTATTGAAGACAGTTTCATGTTACCTATTAATATGCTTCGTGTTAGTCAAGAAATCCAGAGCGATGAAGAATTCGCTATTAGTCCTATTTATATTCTTGAGAGACTTGAAGATTTATTAACTAACTATGATGATCGCTTTATTACTATGATGAAAGAAGATTCTTCATTATTAAAGAAAGATGACCAAAGCTATAAGTTTATGCTACGCTTAGCATTATATGAATATTTTTCACCTCGCAAGTGTTTAGTTGATTATAAGATTGGTAAAGAAAAGTTTGATGAACTTATTGAAGACATCCGCGTATCACTCTCAAGGTCACTAGTTGAACCCGGTGAAATGGTAGGAGTTGTCGCGGCTCAATCAGTTGGCGAGCCCTGTTCTCAGATGACGTTAAATACGAAGCATTTCGCCGGTGTTGCAAGCAAGGGGTCTGCTAATAGCGGTGTAGGACGTATTAAGGAGATTATTCGTTACAGTAAACAAATTAAAACTCCACAGATGATTATCTTTTTTGATGATAAGTATAGCACAAGTAAATCTGATACCAATTTAATCTCATCATACTTTAAACATCTTACTATTCGTGAATTGATTTCATCTGCAGAGATTTATTATGAGAATAAGAATGATAGTAAAGAGGATTTATCAAAATTATTAGAACAAGATAACACGAGTAACCCATTTTATATTAACAATTCAAAGGACAATATTAAATCATTACCATTTGTTATTCGCTTAACTATGAATTTAGAGAAGATGATGGAGAAAGAAACAACATTATTAGATATTAAGACTAAATTTATTACATATTGGTATAAGAACTTTTCTAACCTGAAAACAGTTAAGAAGAGTCATAAGGATATTTTAGTAAATATTGATAAATTGGCTATTTTAAGTAACACTGATAATATGATTCATATTCGCTTTAAAATGAATGAATTCAATTATACAATTCTTACGAGCTTTTTAAATATTATTCTTGATGTTATAACTCTTAAGGGTATTGATAATATTGAGAATGTAACCCAAACTCAAGAACGTCGTATTGTATTTAACGAAAAAGGTGATACTTTAGTTGAAAAAGAACATATGGTTATTACAGATGGTATTAATTTGAATGGTATTAAAATGTTAAAAGGTATTAACTTTGCCCGTTCTCGTATTAATGATATTCAAACAGTTTATGTCAATTATGGTATTGAAGCTGCACGTGGTATTATTATTAATGAATTATTAAATACCTTTGAGGCAGGTGGTGCTGGTAGCATTAACCATGCCCATATATCACTACTTGTTGATACAATGACATATAGCGGTGAAGTTATTAGTGTTGACAGACACGGTATGAACAAAGTAGATAATGACCCAATTAGTAAAGCATCATTTGAGAAAACAATGGATCATTTTATTAATGCTGCTATTTTTAGCGAATCAGATAAGATGCAATCTGTTTCATCACGTGTAGCACTAGGTCGTGTAATTCCAGGAGGAACAGGTGCATTTGATTTGCTTTTAGATACACAAAAATTAAAGAACTCCGAATATATTCAAGACGAAACAGGAGGTCGCACAAACTTTATTGCATTAAAATTAGACCCATTATTCGAAGATGTAATTAAGAATGGATTTGCACGGAATGATTTCTTTGTGCCAAATTAAATAATAATTTAAGATAATTATAATATTATATATATAATATTATATATATGGATTCGTTAAAAGGCGGAGTTAGACGTAGAACTACAAAAAGAACTTCGAAGACTTCTAAAAAACATTCTAAGAAAATAATACGCACAAGAAGAACTTCTAAAAAAACTTCTAAGAAGAATTCTAAGAAGAATTCTAAGAAGATGATTGGTGGTAAAAAAAGAAATTCCAAACGTAAAACTTTAAATAAAATGATAGGTGGTGGCCCTACTACAATTAAAGTTATTAAAACAGATGGAAAAGAAGAAACATATACAATTGAACACGGGGGTGCGTTTAAAAGATTTTTAAATATGTTAGCACAGTTAGCTAAAAAAGATTTTGCAGAGTTAGCAGGTACTAAAGGGTTAGAAAATATACGTCTTAATTGGAAATATCTTAATGATAATAATTTTATACCAGGTCATAAATTATATAAAGGATTAGGATGTCAAAAATTTGACGAACATCTTCCACCTCAAATATATGTAGCGCTTAAAAATTTTGCAAGAGTATTTGCAACATTTAAAACACAAAAACCAGCTGTTTTTACACTAGATGTGCCTAATATGTGTGTAAATAGTTTATATGAGCCAACACCTGTACCTGAAAATGCATATAAGGATGTTGCAGGAGTTCAATATACTGAGTTATCTTGGGATAAACCAGATGATGGAATTTATGCAGAAGTAAGAAGAACGCATTAAAATAAGATTTAGATAAAATAGGCAGTTATAATATTTCATAATTTCATAAGTGATGCATATTTATAAAGATTTTTCGTGAATATTAATATTATTATTATATATAATATTATATATAATATTATATATGGATTCGTTAAAATTAAAAGGTGGAGTTAGACGTAGAACTTCAAAGAGATCTTCTAAGAGATCTTCAAAAAGAACTTTAAAAAGAACTTCTAAGAGAACTTCTAAGAGAACTTCTAAGAAAATAGGCGGTGCAAGAAGATATTCTAAAAAAACATCTAAAAAAACTGTAAAAAAAACATCTAAAAAAATGTCAGGTGGTGCTAAAAGATATTCTAGAAGTAAAGTCTCAAATAAAATGGTAGGTGGAGGCCCAACAACAATTAAATCAAAAGATCCAAGTGGAAAGGATGTTTCATATACAATTGAACATGGCGGTAGATTCAAGAGAGATTTTATACTTTTTGATAAAATGTATTATACTGACCAATTTGTTAAAATTAATCCTGTAAGTGGAAAACCTTTAGCTAAATCATGGGAAATATATGAGAAATATGGATTCGGACCTGGTAAAGGTAAACCTGTATATAAAGAACTACATGATGTGTATAAACATTTGGGTTGTAAAACAGAAACAATTGTAATTCCATACGATTTATTTGAAAATTTGAGAAAATTAGATATATTTATTAAAAAAATAACTGCAGCTACAGAAATGAATGCTATACCAAAACATTCAGTATGTCCTATATATGAACCAACCACTGAAGCTGAATATGATAAGCTTGATAGAAAACCCGGTGCAACTAATGTATATGATCATTTATGGAAAAAATTTCCAGACCCCGTATACGAAAATCCAGATGCTTATTTAAAATTGAAACCATTAGTAGATGCAGGTGGTTATGAACAAGTAGACCTTAAATAGAAATTTATAATTTAACCATTATTCTATTCATAAATGAAATTTAAATTTCATTTATGAATGATGTACCATAACACAATGAAACATAAATTGAAGATTATTAACCTTTGGTTTTAATTTTATGTAAATAATTTAATAAATAATTAAAGAATATAATATTATTAATAAATTTATATATATAATATTATATATGGATTCGTTAAAATTAAAAGGCGGAGTTAGACGTAGAACTTCAAAGAGAACTTCAAAGAAATCTTCAAAGAGATCTTTAAAGAGAACATCGAAAAGAACATCGAAAAAGACTTTAAAAAAGACTTTAGGATTAAGAAATTCTAAAAAAATGTCAGGAGGTGCTAAAAGATATTCTAGACGTAAAGTTTTAAATAAAATGGTAGGAGGAGGTCCAATAACAATTAAATCAAAAGACACAAGTGGAAAGGATGTGTCATATATAATAACACATGGTAATAGATTTAAAATAAATTTTTTAGTTTTGGATAAAGAATATAATGCTAATAGATTTGGAGTATATACCAATGGAATTCCTTTAGCTACTGCATGGGATGTATTTATGAAATATGGATTTGGACCAATGAAACCAAAACCTGAATATAAAGAATTAAATAATCTTTATAAAAATTTAGGTTGTATAAAAGAAACACCAGTTCTTCCATTTGACTTATATGATAATTTAAGAAAACTAGATATATATCTTACAAAGCTTCTTGAAAGTGATAAAAATAAAAAAAGGACAACAGAATCTACACAAACAGACTGTACTTTATATGAACCAGATATAAATGAGAAATTATCAAGAGAAAATAAAAAATTAGGAAATATATATAATGAATTATGGGGATATTTAAAAACAGAAGGTCCTTTATTTGAATCGGTAGAAGAAACAGCAAATGCATTAACTCATTTAGCAATAGAAGCGCCAAGTTATCAAACTATTACTAAAAAATATATTCATAAACAAAGAAAATTATAAATATTTATTAAATTTATTTCTACAAATTAATTTGTAGAAATAAATTTCTAATAAATAATATATGACCACAAAAGCAAAACGTTTAGAAATGTTAAAGAATTTTCCAAAATATGATTTTGGGCCATCTCATTTATGGTTATTAGGTCAAGGTTCAATTGGTGGAGCCTTATTATTTATGATATTAAAATTATTTAATATAGATTTAGACCAAATTACAGTAATTGATATGCCAACAAAAAAGAATAGTAAAGATAGTATAGTAAAAAATGTCCAAGAAATAGTTAGATTAGTTAGAGGAACTACTACTAAGAAAATAAATGTCGTTCCTATGAATATTAATCAAAAAAATTATTTAACTATATTTAAGAATTTAAGCAAGAATGATTTAATTATAGATTGTGTTTATGATGTTTGTACTTTAGATATTATTAAATTATGTCAAGAAAGAGGTACTTCTTACGTAAACTCAGCCATTGAAATTTGGGATTATAGAGATATTGATAATGCATATGATTACACTATTCATGCTAGATTACAAGAATTAAAAGATTATGAAGAAGAATTAAGAAAAAATAATGAACATGTTAAATTTACTGCAATGGTTGGTATTGGTTGCAATCCAGGTATGGTAAGTGTTTGGGCACAATTAGCTATTGATAAAATTAATAAATTTTATGCTAAAAATTCAAAGAAATATAAACCTAAGAATGCAGAAGAATTAGGTATAAGAACTATACATATTAGTGAAGTAGATACTCAAAGAAGTAAAGTTCCTAGAAGAATAAATGAATATTGTAATACATGGGGTTCAACTATTGAACCATTCTATGAAGAAGCATTAGCACCTGTAGAAATGTCATTTGGAACTCATGAAGATGTTCCTAAAGCAAATTTAGCCGCTTATGAAGAAGATAAATCTGTTATTATTTTAGATAGATTAGCTCTTAATACTGTTGCTCAATCTTATACACCAGGTTATGGTAATTATTTAGGTATGTTAATTAGACATGAAGAAAATGTAACTATCGGTGACAGATTATCAACATTTAAAACTATTAAAGGTAAAAAAATTAAAACATATGCTCCATCAGTATATTATGTATATAAACCAAGCAATGACACAATGGGTTCAGTTCATGAATTAAGAGACAAAAACTATAAATACCAAGATAATTATAGATTATTAAATGAAGATGTAATTGATGGACGTGATGAATTAGGTTTATCTATATTTTTAAAGAATGGTGATATTTTTTGGATTGGTTCATTATTAGACATTGATGAAGCTAGAGAAGTATATTCAAATAAATTTAATCATAGAATGAATGCAACTACAGTTCAAGTAGTTGGTGGTTATCTTAGTGGAATAATGCATATGATGGATATGCATAAAATAGGCAAACATGGATTATATGTTCCAGAAGATTTACCATACAAAGAAGTATACAATAGAATGAAACCATTCTATGGTGAATTTGTATTCAAGAAAGTTAATAAATGGGATTATAAGGATAATAATAAAACATTTAAATTCACAACATTTGTTGCAGCACAAAAAGATAAAGAACTTAAAAATAGAAAGCCCAAAATGGAATGGAAATTAAGTGATTTCTTAGTAAATCCAGAAACAGTAATAGGTATACCTAAATGTATTACTTATAAGAATAAAAAAGAATGTAATTAATATAAATATTTTAATTATAATAATATTATAATTAAAATATCAATATAACTAATAGTATATATATGGCAGGTGCATTAATGCAGTTAGCAGCTTATGGGGCTCAAGATGTTTATTTAACATCTGACCCAACTATTACTTTTTGGAAAGCAATTTATAGACGTCATACTAATTTTGCAATGGAGAGTATGGTACAATCTTTTACAGGTATAGCAAACTTTGGAAATAAAATCCAATGTAAAATATCAAGAAATGGTGATTTAATATCTAGAACTTATGTCCAAGTTACTATGCCTGATTTAACAGAATATGGAAATTATTATATGAATCGTGTCGGATTTTGTTTATTAAAGAAAGTTGAATTACGTATTGGAGGACAACAAATAGACTATCATTATAATACTTGGATGCATGTATGGACGGAACTTACCCATGATGTTGATATGAAAGAGTTATTAGATAAATTGGTTGGATTAAAAAATGATGATGGACAAACTGCATTTCAAGCCAATCCAGGAAATTTATGTATTCCATTATTATTTTCATATTGTCGCAATCCAGGATTAGCTTTACCATTAATTGCTCTTCAATATCATGAAGTTGAATTATGGATTGATTTTGAAACATTAAATAATTGTATTCATGATTTTAATGAGTATGAAGATGTTCCGAATAATTTAACATTAAGTAATGTTAATATTTGGATTGAGTATATCTTTTTAGATACTGAAGAGAGAAAAGAATTTGCACAAAAACCCCATGAATATCTTATTGAAATTACTCAATCTCAAGAATGTAGTATTAGTGCCACAAGTAAATCATCTATTAAATTGACTTTTAATCATCCTACTAAATTTTTAGCTTGGGTTATAAGAAATCCATTAGATGCTATGTATCAATCTTTTAGTATGATTAGTGGTGGTGCAAATCATGTTGCTGGAATTAAAAATGATGGTTCTATGTGGCTTTGGGGTAGAAATCATTATGGACAATTAGGAGATATTTCTGATATTGATATATATTTTCCAACTAAATTTAATGATGATTATGGATGGTTAACAGTATCAAGTGGTTATGATAATACATTTGCAATTAGAAAAAATTATACTTTATGGGCAACAGGTAGAAATAATTTTGGTCAATTAGGTAATAATACATTAGTAGATTTAAATGAATTTACACAAATTGGAATAGCTAAATGGAGTAAAATATATTCATCAGGTGCTCATACAATAGGAATACAAAGAGATGGTAGTTTATGGAGTTGGGGTAAAAATACTTGTGGGCAATTAGGATTAGGTGATTTAGTTGATAGAATTATTCCAACTAGAGTAGGAACTGACAATGATTGGAAAGATATAGCAACAAATTTTGATAATGTTGGTAATGGTTTTACATTTGCTATTAAAAACGATCTATCATTATGGGCAACTGGTTATAATATAGAAGGACAGTTGGGAATAGGTAATAATATAAATCAAAATACACTTCAAAATGTTCCAGGGGATTGGTCATTTATTAGTTGTGGTGATTTTCATACATTAGCTATTAATAATAATAATGAATTATACAGTTGGGGTAAAAATAATAGTGGTCAATTAGGTTTAGGAGATAATATAGATAGAGATACACCTACTAAAGTTAATAATGATACAAATTGGATTATAGTTCATGGTGGGTTTGAATTTTCAGCTGCAACTAATACAGATGGCACACTATATACATGGGGTAATAATGATTATGGGCAATTAGCAAATGGTGATAATACTGGAATTGATATTAATATTCCAACAGAAATTGTATTGGAATCAAAATGCATAAATATAGAAGCAAGTATGTATTCATTATATATAACTGAAGTTACATTAGAATTATATGTAGCTGGTTATAATTATTATGGTCAATTAGGTTTAGGATTCGCATCTCAAGTTAATGTTCCAAATCAATTTAATCCATCTAGTACTGATTTTACTACAATGGTCTCAAATAAATATTATGATAATGGATTAGGATTAAATCAACAATATACAATGGCATTAAAACCAAATGGTACATTATGGGGATGGGGTAATAATGATTATTTTCAATTAGGTTTAGGTCCATTAGCAAATAATGAATATATTTTACCACAACAAATTGGAACTAATATCTGGGTAGATATTTCATCTGGTTCAGGTCATACAGTTGGTATTAGAAATGATGGAACTTTATGGGGAGTAGGTTATAATCAACAAGGACAATTAGGACAAGGAAATACAGTTAATCAAAATGATTGGGTTCAAATAGGTACCCAAAATAATTGGAGAAAAGTATCATGTGGTGTAATAAATACAGCTGTAATTAATTATAATGGAGAATTATGGATATGTGGTTATAATTTTGATGGTCAATGCGCACAGAATACTGGTTTCGGTGGTGCCAATATTTTAAATTTAGTTCAAGAACATACATTATCAACAGACTGGGAAGATGTAGTATGTGGAGGTTATCATATGATTGGAACTAAAACAAATAATAAAATTTATGGATGGGGTTGGAATAACAATGGTCAAGCAGGCGTAGGTGATTATATAAATAAAGATACACCAACTTTAATTGGCACTTCAACATGGACAAATATTCAAGCAGGTGAAAGACATACTATAGGACTTGATACTAATAATAGTATTTGGAGTTGGGGTTATAATTTTGATGGACAATTAGGTATTAACAATAATATTGATGTTAATGTGCCAACTTTAATTTCTAATGATAATTGGATAAAAATATCATCTACTAATAATACATCTTTTGCTATTAAAAATGATGGATCTTTATGGGGCTGGGGGTTGAATGATAATGGACAAGTTGGATTAGGAAATACAGATACATGTAATTTTCCGTGTCAAATAGGTAATTATACTATATGGACTAATATATATGCAGGAGCATTATATTCATATGGTAAAACAACAGATGGAATTACATCAATTTGGGCATGGGGTAATTATACTTATGTTGGTTTTTATACAGCAAATATTTATTCATTAATAGAATTACCTTATGAATTTAATGATTATTTTACATCATTTAGTTCTTATAATTATAAGACATCTTCACTAGAATCTGCAAAATTATTATTTAATGGTCAAGAACGTTTTCAAGAAAGAAATAGTGTTTATTTTAACTATATTCAACCATATCAACATTTTGAAATTAAACCAGATATAGGTATTAATGTATACTCATTTGCTGTGAAACCAGCCGAACATCAACCAAGTGGAACATGTAATTTCTCACGTATTGATAATATAAATTTAGAAATAAAACCAACAGTAAATCCTGAAATAAGTAATTTAAATACTTCAGAACTATTACAATTATCTATTTATGCATTCTCTTATAATGTATTAAGAATAGCAAGTGGGATGGGGGGATTAGCGTTTAGCAATTAATTTTTTTTTATTATTAATAATATATTAAATCTAATATAATAATATATTATTAATATGGCAGGAGCATTAATGCAACTTGTTGCTTATGGGGCTCAGGATATTTATTTAACTGCTGATCCTACAATAACTTTTTGGAAAGCTGTATATAAAAGACATTCTAATTTTGCAATGGAAAGTATGAGTGTACCATTAACTGGTTCTCAAAACTTTGGTTCTAATCTCAATAGTAAAATATCTAGAAATGGTGATTTAATTAGTAGAACTTATTTAAATGTTAATTTAGATGGATTATCTGCTGGTTCTAATTATAATGGTGATTGGGTATCATATGCAACATCACTGGCTATTTATGGATATCAAATGCGTGTAACTCAAAATTCTCCAGATGGATCATATAAAATAACAGGAGGTGATTCAGTCGCTAATATTACATACAATGATGGCTCACAATTATTAAATCCTTCTGGAACAGGTAGAATGATTATTTCAAAAATAGATAATCAAGGTAATTGGATATGGAAAATAGAAGTTCCATCAACACAATACATTATATGTTCATCTATAACTATATTAAATGATGATTCAATAATTATAGGTGGTTCTTTTACCGGAGATGTTACATTTGGAGGTACTACAATAACTGCAAATGATTATGATTCTGGGTTTGTTGCTAAATTAACAAGCGATGGTTTAACATGGGATTGGGTTATTAAACTAAATAATATTATAGAAAATTCAGTAATCAATATAGCACATTTAAATAATGAAAATTCATCAATTGTATATGGATATTTTATAGATACTATAACATTTGGTGGAACTACGCTAACTGGCAGCGAGAATAAAGATATTTTTATCGCAAAGATAAATAATACAACTGGAAATTGGATATGGGCAACTCAAATAATAGGTAATGATAATAATGAATTTCCTGATTATATTAGTATTGCACCGGATGATTCTATAATTATTACAGGAAGGTTTTTTGGTACATCAATTACTTTTCCTGATATAGCAATTACAATGAATAATGAAGGTGATATAAATTCATTTGTTGCAAAATTAGATAGTAATGGTATATTTTTATGGGCTAAACAAATAGGAGGAGATAATATAACTTATCCACCATGTATTGGATTATTATCAAATAATGATATAATATTAGGAGAAAAATTTCGTGCATCATTAATTACATTTCCAGGTATAACTGATACTATTAGTAGTCCATCAATTACTAGTTATTATATTTTAAAATTAGATTTTAATGGAAATTGGATATGGGCTAAGGAAATTATATCACCAGATACTTTTACAGGAGGCTTTTTTGACATTGGTATTTATAATATAAATGTATTAAACGATGATAGTTTTATAATTGGTGGTAATTTTAAATCATCATATTTAAATTTTGGAAATAATACTATATATAATAATAATTTTAGTTCAAAAGGAACTCATATTTTTCTTGCTAAAATGAATACAAATGATGAATGGGAATGGGCTGTTGCTTATCAAGGTGATATATCAGAAGAATTCTCTTATAGTATACTTAGTAATGATGAATCAAAATTATATTTAACTGGGTTTACTATGAGTAATAATTTATCATTTGGTAATTTAACATTAACTACACAAAATAATTATGTTAATACATTTATTGTTGAATTAGACTTAAATGATTTAGTTGTAGGAACACTTAATAGAATTGGATTTAAATTATTAAAATCAGTTGAATTAAGAATAGGTGGACAACAGATAGATTGTCATTATAGTAATTGGATGTATATCTGGTCAGAATTATCGCACACTACTGATATGAAACAATTATTAGATAAAATGGTTAATTCATCTTCATTAACTATTCCATTATTCTTTTCATATTGTCGTAATCCTGGTTTAGCTTTACCATTAATTGCTCTTCAATATCATGAAGTTGAATTAAATTTTAAATTAATTGAGAAAATAGATGAATTTGTATCAGCTTCTATATTAAATATGACTTTATGGGTTGACTATATATTTTTAGATACAGAAGAAAGAAAAGAATTTGCACAGAATCCTCATGAATATTTAATAGAAATAACTCAATCTCAAGAAACATCAATTATATCAAATAGCACCACTTCTACTCAATTAGTATTTAATCACCCTACTAAATTTATAGCATGGGCAGTGAAAACTGAAGGACAGAAAGATTTTAATTATACAGATAATAATAATATTATATCTTGTGTTGTTAATGGTAAGATTAAATTAAATGGTCAAGATAGATTTGAAACTAGAGATAATACTTACTTTAATTACGTAGTTCCTTATAATTATTTTAATATTTATCCAGCATTAGGTATAAATGTATATTCATTTGCGTTGAGACCTTTAGAACATCAACCATCAGGAACAATAAACTTGTCTAGAATTGATAATGTTAATTTACAATTAACAATATCAACTAATGGAAATAAATTATATATATATGCTTTTAGTTATAATGTATTAAGAATAGCAAGTGGAATGGGTGGATTAGCGTTTAGCAATTAAAATACATTTTTGAAGATAAGAGTGATTCTTTCTCTAAAGGCATCTTGGTAGTACATAAGAATGAAACCAGATATAATCATACCATATCTTTCTTTCAATTTATCATGTTTATATCCAAATACTCCTTCTAATGGGAATGGAATACGTTCAATAATATTTCTCATTAAATAATTTGCAAAAACGAGTAAACTTAAATTAATAAATGAATAAAAAACTAATTCATTCATAGATTCATCAGATACTTCTTTCTTAACATCATTGACTGTTTCTACTTTTTTCTTAATTGGAGGAACCATTTTATTGATCATTTTTGACATAACTATACCAATTACTACTTGAATAACTGAAACATACATCATACCTACCCATTTAACTCCAATAAAACCACTAAAATATTTTTCAGTTAAATCAACTGGAGTAGTATTATATAAAAATGGCATTTTATTCATAACTTGACCAGACATTATATATAATAACTTATATAATTTATTTATTATATAAATTATTATATATAATATAATAATATGGCAGGTGCATTAATGCAATTAGTAGCCTATGGGGCTCAAGATGTTTATTTAACAGCTGACCCAACAATAACTTTTTGGAAAGCTGTATATAAAAGACATACAAATTTTGCTATGGAAAGTATGGTTCAATCTTTAACTGGAACACCTAATTTCGGTAATAAAGCAGTATGTAAAATATCTCGTAATGGGGATTTAATTGGTAGAACTTATGTCCAGGTTACCTTACCAGATATATCTTCTTATAATAGTTATTATGTTAATCGTGTTGGATTTTGTTTATTAAAATCAGTTGAATTGAGAATTGGAGGTCAGCAAATTGATTATCATTATAGTACATGGATGCATATTTGGACTGAATTAACTCACGATGTTGATATGAAATCATTACTTGATAAATTAGTTGGTCTTAAAGAAAATGATGGTGTGAATGCTTCTCAAGCTAATCCAGGAACCTTATATATTCCATTATTATTTTCTTATTGCCGCAATCCTGGATTATCTTTACCACTTATTGCTCTTCAATATCATGAAGTTGAATTATGGATAACATTTGAAACTCTTAATAATTGTTTGAACGATGGAAATATTTATAAAACTGTTCCAAGTACTCTAACATTAAGTAATGTAAATGTTTGGATTGACTATATATTTTTAGATACAGAAGAAAGAAAAGAATTTGCACAAAAACCCCATGAATATCTTATTGAAATTACTCAATCTCAAGACAATAGCATAAGTTCAACAGGACGCTCAACAACTCGCCTTACATTTAATCATCCTACTAAATTTATTAGTTGGGTATTAAGAGATCCAGAAGCAGGTTGTTCTCCTTTTACACAGGTTATAGCATGGGGTTATGGTGGTATTGGATTAAAAAGTGATGGTTCTTTATGGACATGGGGTGCTAATTGGGATGGCGAATTAGGTAATGGTAATGATACGGATAGTAATACACCTAATCAAGTTGGAACTGAAACTGATTGGATAAGCGTAGCAGGTGGTAGTTATAATACATTTGCTATAAAAAGTAATGGAACACTTTGGGCAACTGGATACAATGATGAAGGTGAATTAGGCATAGGAGGTTTTGATTCTAAAAATGTTTTCACTCAAGTTGGAACAGATAGTGATTGGAAAAAAGTTAATGCATCTGGATATCATACATTTGGTATTAAAACAGATGGAACTTTATGGAGTTGGGGTTATAATATTAACGGACAATTAGGTTTAGGTCCAGCAGCTGTTGGAAATAACTATGATACTCCTCAGCAAGTAGGAACAGATAATGATTGGCAGGATGTTATAACTAATTTTGATGATTATAGTGATGGTTTTACTTTAGCAATTAAAAATGATAATACTTTGTATGCAACTGGATATAATTTTTATGGTCAATTAGGTTTAGGTAATACAACTGATAGAGATACATTTGAACAAGTAGGTTCAGCCAAATGGAATAGTATTAGTGCTGGTCAATATTTTACAACAGGTATTCAAGAAGATGGTTCTTTATGGAGTTGGGGTTATAATGGTTATGGACAACTGGGACAAGGTGATTATGATAATACAAGTAGCCCTACTCGTATTGGTTCAGCTACTAATTGGACTATTATTAATAATGGTGGTGATCATTCAGCAGCTATTAATTCATTAGGTTATTTATATATGTGGGGTGGTAATTATGATGGACAATTAGGTAATGGTGATGTTAATGGGGATGATGTATTAGTACCAACACAAATAGGAACAGATAATGATTGGATTAATGTTCAAACAGGTTTATATCATACATTTGCAATTAAAGATACATTAGAATTATATGCGGTTGGTTTTAATTCAGACGGAGAATTAGGTTTAGGTTATGATCATTATAATAATAAACCTACTTCATTCAAACCTGATGGAACAACATTTGATATAGTGCAGTCAAGTAAATATTTAAGTGATGGTGGAACTCCTATAAGTAGTTATATTTTTACAATGGCTATTAAAAATGATGGAACTTTATGGGGTTGGGGTCAAAATGGTAAGGGTCAATTAGGATTAGGAACAACTAATACTTATATAACACCTCAACACATAGGTTCATCTACATGGTTAGCAATAGCAACTGGTTCTGCTCATAGTGCTGGTATAAGTAATGGAGAATTATATGCAACTGGTGATAATTCTAAAGGTCAATTAGGACAAGGTAATACAACTAATTTAAATGTTTTTACTAAAATTGGTTCTGCTACAAATTGGACAAAAGTATCATGTGGATGTGCAAATACAGCTGCTGTAAATTCATTAGGTGAATTATGGATTTGTGGATATAATGTTGATGGTCAATGTGCTCAGGGAACGGGATTCGGTGGTGCAAATGAAACATCTTTAGTTCAAGAGAATACTTTATCCACAGATTGGGTAGATGTAGTATGCGGTGGATATCATATAATAGGTATTAAAAATGATGGAACAATATATGCATGGGGTTATAATAATTTTGGACAAATAGGAGATGCTACTAATACACGTAAAGATACTCCTATTCAAATAGGAACATCGTCGTGGACTAAAATAACAGCTGGTATACATTATACATTAGGCATTAAGGATGATAATACCTTATATGCATGGGGACATAATAATACTGGTCAATTAGGTAATGGTAATAATACAGACCAATGGAGTCCATTATTAATATCATCAGATAGTTGGAAAACAATATCAAGTTCAAATTATACATCATTTGGTATAAAATCTGATAATACTTTATGGGGATGGGGTAGAAATAGTGAAGGACAAATAGGTATAGAAAATAATACTACTAATTCTAATATTTTATTAAAAGTTAATAATTATACAGTATGGACAAATGTATTTGCTGGTGCATATTTTTCATTTGGATTAATTAATAATAATACTAATATAAACTTATTCGCAACTAATATTAGCCTATTCGCATGGGGTAGTTATAGTTATATGGGTTTTTATAATTTTGAATTATTTTCATTTACATTACAACCATGTAATTCAACTGATACATTTACTTCATTTAGTTCTTATAATACTTTAACTTCAACATTAGCATCTGCTAAAATAAGATTAAATGGACAAGATAGATTTCAAGAACGGAACGGAACTTATTTTAATTACATTCAACCATATCAACATTTTGAGATTAAACCAGATATAGGTATTAATGTTTATTCATTTGCTTTAAAACCTGCTGAACATCAACCATCTGGTTCATGTAATTTATCAAGAATTGATAATGTGAACTTGGATATTACTCCAACTATAAATCCTGAAGGGGATGGCACACCATTACAATTATCAGTCTATGCATTCTCTTATAATGTTCTAAGAATAGCTAGTGGTATGGGAGGCTTAGCGTTTAGCAATTAATCATTCCAAATGTTAAAACAAATATTATATAAGTCGTGCTTTTTCATTATTAATAATATTAATATTTTTGAAAGAATCAGATAATTCATTATATGTAGATTTATTTCTACAACATAATTTAATCATAATTATAATTAAAATAGTAGCTAATATAGAAGCTACAATGATAATGATTTCATCTGTGTCTAGAATTGACATTAAAATAAATAATCTTATTCATTTATTTTAATATTAATCAATTTTTTTAAATAATTATAATAATTCATTTTCTGGTTCTGGTTTCATTAGTTTTATATTGTTATTTATTTTTTCAACATCCATTATTGCATAATTTGTGAATTTATTTTTTTTATAACAGCAATTGAAAGAAAATTTATCTCTGTTGATAAATAATATTAATATAATACATAATATTAAACAAATAATTATAATAATAATATCAGCTATGGTTGGCATTATTATTATTATAAAATATAATTTTAAATAAATCATAGATTATCAGATATTATTAGAGATTATTAGATATTATTAGATATTATCAAAGATATTCATCAATATTATCTGGCATCTCAGTAATATTAATCTTATAAGTATGTTTCATTAAATTCAATAATTTCAAATCTGTTTGGTCGTTCATCTTAATGAAACTAATTGAAACGCCTTTCTTTCCAAAACGACCACAGCGACCAATCCGGTGAATATATGTTTCCTTATCAGGTGGCATATCAAAACAAATGACAAGATTAACTTGAGGCACATCAATACCGCGAGCAAGTAAATCAGTTGTTAATAGTAAACGTGTTTTTCCATCACGAAATTCTTGCACAATATTATTACGTTCTTGTTGTGTCATCTTACCATGAATTGTTGTAATTGAAAAATGTTGAGCTTTTAGTTGTTCTTCTAACCATTGAACCTTTCTAATTGTATTACAAAATATGATAGCTTGAGTAGTTGAAATCAAATTATAAATATCAATAAAAACATCGAATTTATTTTCTTCTAATTCAACATCAATATAAAATTGACTAATTAAATCAACTGCAACATCAGAATTCTTTAAAAGAATCTTAACAGGATCTTTCATGATCCTATCTGTAATTTTAAATACAGAATGAGTTAATGTAGCAGAAATTAATACTTTTTGACATGATTCTGGTAAAATATTAATTAAATTATTTAAATCAACACAATCTTTTTCATTTGCCATATTGTCAGCTTCATCAATAACAAAATTAGTAATACTATTAATATTTAAACGTTTTGATGAAATCATATGATGAATTCTTCCAAGTGTTCCAATAATAATAGAACTATTTTGATTTTTAATTTCTGTTCCACCTACACACAATGATATTGTGTATTTACTATATTTTATAATATTTAATGCAACATTATAAACTTGATTAGCTAATTCTCTAGTTGGTGTTAAAATTAAAATTCTACCATTTGTATTATATAGTTTATTAATAATTCCAACTAAAAATGTAACAGTTTTACCAGTTCCTGATTGACTTTGAATTATACAATCTTTCCCAGTTTTAATAGCATCAATGCCTTTAATTTGAATATTAGAAGGTGCACTAAAATTATTCAAATATAACCCTTTTAATATATCTTGGTCTAAAACCAATTTATCAAAATTTGCGTGTTCTTTATTTGTATCCATTTTTTAATATATATTCATATGTTTTCTTTATATCTAATTAATATATATATATGCCAAATACGCTCGGTAAAAAAAATACTCATACTAAACTCTATAAAAAAAACTCTAAAAAAAAATCTATAAATAAATCTAAATTAGCAGGTGGTGCTAAGTCAAGAACTGCTAGAAAATCAAAACGTTCATCTAAAAAAATTGTTAGAAGATCTAAAAGAACATCAAAAAAAGTTATTAGAAAGTCTCAAAGGGGAGGTGGAACAGCTGTATTTAAAGTAGGAACTGAACTTTATAAAATTGAACATACTGCTACAACATTACATTCAGCTAAATTATGGGATAGATTAGTAGATGAAAAATTAGCAAAAGGACAAATTAAATCAACACCACAGTTAAGACAAAAAGTTATATATATTAGAAATAATATTTTAGACAAAGCTAGTCCAATTCGTGGTCATTTAGAAAGATGTGAAAAAACACCAATGACTATAGATAAACCTATTATGGATTTATTATTAGATTTACAAACAATTGGTGTAAAAGTATTAGGTAAAGAACCAGATAACCAATGCATTGTAAAAGTAGATGAATTAAAAGACCCTTCATTAATATTAGCAATACAACAAGCAGTAACAGCTGAATCAAGTGCATAAATTATAGTTGTTAAAAATCTAATTTATAATAAGATAGAGTAAATATTATATCAGAAATAAATCCAATAATGCAAAATAATAATAATAATAATTCTATAATTTTTTTACTTTTAATATTATAAAAATAATAGATACCTAATCCAAAAAAAGGTATTGCAAATATATCACCTATATGTGTTAATTCTCTTATAGTTATCATTATTAATAATTAGAAAAAATTGATAATTATACTATTTAAAGCCAAATTTTCATATAGTAATAAAATGTCAACTCAAGTTACAACCAAATATCAAGACTTCATTCCAAGCGATTTAACATTTACTAAATTCGAAGAAAACGAGCGTTCCAAAGGTCAAAATCTAGGGTATCCACGGTATAAAAAAGATGGACAAAAGCTTATGCTTCAATGTCCCAAGATTAAATTGAATTCATACGGCGTCCCTCAAGCGGGCGATTATTATCCAACTGATTCTTCGCGGGCTTTTATCAAGGTCCCGCTTGATTTGAATAATACTGAAATTAAGGAATTTTATGAAAAGCTGAAAGGTATTGATGAAGTGATGGAATCTGATGCATTCAAGACAGAACAATTTGGTAAGGACAAGAAAAAGAAGTACAAGTATATGCCTATTGTTCGTATTCCAGAGGAAGACCCTGATGCGGAAGATGATCCCAAAAAGAAAAAGTATCCCCGTCCTCCTTATGCCAAGTTCAAGCTGAATGTAACCTGGCCTGAAACAAAAATTATTACTGAAGTATTTCTATCTACGATGAAGGATGGTAAGCGGGAGCGAACCAAACAAGAAATTAGTAGCATTGATGAATTCGCATCACATGTGCGTTTCAATTCTACCATTCGTCCTATTATTACTCCAGTTAAATCATGGTGTGAAAAGAAAGTAAAACAAGGTAGTGATTATATGCTTTATGGTGTTACATTCAAGATTATCAAGATTGAAGTTGAGCCACCGGAGAACAACAACAGTCTTCTTTCTAATTATCTGAACAATGATGCATTCATTGACAGTGATGATGAAGAATCTACATTCCAAGGTAAGCCATCTGAACCTGTTAGCACGACCAAGCTTCCTCTTGTAAAATCATCTACTGCTAAAAAGCATGTAGTTGATGATGATGAAGAAGACCCACATGCTGATGAAGATGAGGAGGAGGAGGAGGAAGAAGAAAGCGAAGCCGAAGAGGAGAGTGAGGAAGAAGAACCTATTCCTGAACCACCCAAGAAGGGTAAGGTTGCTCCTCCCAAAGCTACATCGACAAAGAAAAAGTAAATTAACCTAATACAATTATAGGTTATTAATATTATTTTATAATGTAATTATTTTATAAAAATGATTAAATCTATTTAAATATTTAAAAAGATTTAATTATATAAATGTCATCAAAAACTCCATATAGGTTTAATGAAATAGATATTAATAATATTATTTATACAGATATAAAACATAATAACAAAAAGACAGTTGTTTATATTAAATATGACGATAACAATAAATTTAAAAATTTAGTTTTCCAGACACCTTCAATGATATCTATTAATAATGTTCAAAATAAAAATAAAATATTTGAATTAGATGTTCCGTTAGTAGGAAAAGAGCAACATAAAATGGAACCATTTATTGATTTTTTAAATAAAATGGATAAAAAAATAATAAAAGATGCTAAAAAAAATAACAAATGGTTTGAAAAATTTTCTAATATGAAGACAATGAAATATCAAAAAACAATAAGAGAATCAGTAGATGATAGAAATAAAAATGGTGTAATTAGATTAAAATTATTAAGAACAGATGATTTTGAAACATTAATTCAAAATAATAATAATAATAATAATAGACCTTCGGTCATTAATATAGAAGATATAAGTAAAGATTGTTGGTTAAAATGTATTTTAGAGATTTATGCTATTTGGATAAATGAAAATGGTTTTGGTTTATTTATTAGACCTATATTATTAAGTTTTACACCATGTATGAAGATAGCTTATAATTATAAAATAATAGATGATAGTGAAGATGAAGGTGAAACAGTTATTGATACTGTAAATGAACTATGCTCTAATGACAATTCATCTATATTTATAAGATCTGAGAGTGAAATTACATCATCTATATTAGAATTATTAGAAACACCAAATAAAACAGAACATTTAATGAGTATAAATGAATTATCTTCTAATGATAATAATCATAATAATAATGATAATATGTTTACTGTCAATTCTAGTGATGAACTAGTTGAAAATAATGACTTAAATTCATCCACAAGTTCGGATGATTAGATTTTATTATAAAGATAGATAAATATTACTATTATATGGAACCAACATATAATAGTTGTGTGTATAAAAAATTAAATCTTACATCCCAAGAAGTTCTGCTTTTAAAATCATTAGAGGAATTCTATAATAATACTAAATTTTTTGATTTACTATTAGATATTATAGAGGGAACTAGTATTATATCAAGAAGAACATTTGAGTATTTTGTTACAAAATATTCTATGGTTCATAATATATCATATTCATTAGAAGAAAAAGAAAAATCATCTTTATTTACAGTACATAGTTCATATAAAGACCAATTAAAAGCACATAAAAAGAAATATTTTGATCCATTTGGTAGAGGAGAACGAATACCTTTCTTCTCAAATAATAATTGTATTATAACAACTATAGGGCAATTAAACTTTTATAGATGGTTTTTTACTAAAAAAATATATGATTATTGTGTAGACAATTATAATACTATACAAAATGAATTACTAAATAATAAAACTGTAAAGAAACGATCTAGATACAATATAGGAAAAAAAAGAACAACTATTTGTAAAAAACAAATAAATTATATTAAAATAGAATACAATAATAATAATACAGATATTGTTGTATCTTTTGATATATAGAAAACAACCGTAGGTTATGATAGGGCACAATAGCAATCCCATAAAAAATTGATATTTAAATATGTTGATTTAATTTGTTTATATATAATAAATGCCCAAAACAGCTACTACTAAAAAGGTTAATGAACTGTCTGATGATGAAATTGAAGAAGTTGAAGAAGTTGAAGTAGAAAATGAATCTCAATCTGAATCTGATAATGAAGAAACTGATACTGAAAAGAAGAAGGTTAAGAAACTAGGTAGTGAAGAATTATTTAATGATATTGTTACTCGATTTACTGCCCTAGAATCTTCTGATAATGATTTTATTGAGAAAGAAAAAGCATTTGAAAAGGAGCAAAAAGAATATCAATCTGCTCGTAAGAAATCTATTCGTGAATTATCTACTATTATTAAACGTTTTGAGAAAATCTTTAAACATGATATTAGTAAGAAAAAACCACGCAAGACTGAAAATGCTGGAAAAGGTGGTTTTAATAAACAAGTAGAAGTTCCTGAACTTCTACGTGTTTTTATTGGAATCAATAAGGGTGAACTCATGAGCCGCCCTCAAGTAACTAAACTACTGAATCAAAAATTCACTGAGCTGAATCTCATGAAGACCAAGAAAGATGAAGAATCTGGTAAGGAGACAAAAATCATTGTCCTTGACAAAGCAACTGCTAAGAAGCTGAAGCGTAAGGAAGGTGATGAAATCCGCAACCGTGATATTCAAACTTTTATTGCCCACTTTTACAAGGAGGGCTCTGAAGTAATTAATGCTTAATTATTATTTTAATTGTTTTAATATTTCTTTATTATTTTCATTATGATTATAAATAATATTTGCTTTAACTGCCAAAATATAATTATTTATATAACAAATATTTATGGAAAGTCCATCTTTATAAGGAATCCAGGACTTAATATTATATTCTTTTACATCTAATCCATAAATAAATTGATATAAATTTATATCAACATTATAATAAATATAATCTGAGAACCATTTATAATTTGTAGGTAATACTAAATTAATAATTAAATGACCGTCATTATCACCACCATTATTAAATATAATATAAGGATGACTGCAAATAAAATAAAAATATGTTTCAATAAATTCATTATTTTGTTTTCTTTTAATCTTTATTTTTCTTTCATGGCCAGTCTTTACTTCATCTAATGTACATTTTAATTCAATTTTAATATTATTAGAATTATAACAATGATATTTAATCGGAAGTTCGTTAAAATTATAATATTCTGCACTACTACTATCCCAATAATTAGTTTCAGTATCTGAACAATCAATTGGAATATTTTTCTTTTTAGGAATAATCATTTTGCTAAATAAACCTAAAATATCATTAAAATCATAAATTTCAATATTATTAATAATATCACCTAATAATTTATCACTTATTTTAAATACATTTTTATAATTAGGTTGTTTTTTAAACCAATCTTCTAAAAATTTAACTAATTTATTTTTTTCTGGTTTCTTTAAATTATCATATTGCATTCTTGTTTTTTCATTTATTAAAATATTATAGGCATAGTTAATTTGTTGAAATTTTTCTGTATCACCTCCTTTATCTGGATGATGTTGTTTAGCTAAATTTCTATAAGCTTTTTTAATAGTATCTATATTTGAATCTGGGGATATTTGTAGAATGTCATATAAGTCCATCTTTAATAATTATAGATGTATATCTTTAATTATTAAATATATAATTAACTTAATTATCAATAGGTTCTAAATTATTAAATAAACTTTCTAAACTGTTTAAATCTCTAGGACCATCATATTCCTTTTTATGTTCTCCATCTTGTAATATAATGGTTGGAAATGCATTTACTTTATATTTTTCAAATACTTTAGTATCTTTATCTGCATCATATGTAATAAAGTTAAATTTAGTATTAAATTCATTTTTAATCTTTTCCCATACAGGTTTTAATTTAATACAATGACCGCACCATTCTGCTTTAAATAAAATAACATCTACTTTATTACCTCCACCTGTCATTTCATCATTAGAGTTTAATTGATTTTTAAGATTAATATATTTTGTTTTATATTTTTCATATAAATATTTATAATTATTTTCCATGTATATTAAGTATTAGATTATAATTGGTTAATTTAATATAAAAAAAAGTTATTATTTATATTTAATGAAATCTCACTTTGATTTAGTTTGTGAATTTAATAAAGCTTTTGATTATAAAGTTTATAATATACATGAAGGTAATCCATTAGATAATAATAAGGATGCTAGTTATAGATACAGTTTAATACATGAAGAAGGTATTGAAGAATTAGGTTTTGCATTGAGAACAAATAATCGTATTGAAATTATGGATGCAATAGCAGATTTATTATATGTATTATATGGTGCTTGTTATACTTATGATTTAAATCCAGATAATATGTTTGATAGTTTTCATGGTAGTTTTAATAATTATTATAATTTAACAAAACAGACAAATTTAATAAATAATGAAAATCCACAAATTATTTATAAAAAATTAATTAATTGTATAACATTAATTAAAAAACATTTATTAGAAACTAAAAATGTAATTAATTTATATTCTGCTTTAATAAATACTATTAATATAACTTATATGTTAGGATTTAGTTTATATATTGATATAAATAAAATATTTAATATAGTGCATGAATCAAATATGTCTAAATTATGTAAAAATGAAGAAGAAGCAAGTAATACTGTAAATGATTATATTATGAAAAGAAATATTCATAATACATATTACGAAGAATATAAAAATAAATATGGTGAGGAAGCAATAGAAACACAAAATGTATATTGTCCATATGATAGTCCTTATTATTATAAACCACCAAATAGTAATTATTATTTAGTTAAAAATAAATCAACTGGTAAAGCACTTAAAAATATTAATTATAAACCAGTAAATTTTTATTAATTATTTATTATAATATAATATATAACTCATAGAACCTTGATTTTTCATATAATTATCAATATCATCAATTATACTAACATGAGAATCATTACATAAATACCAAATGCCATTTTCTTCACCAAAATAAATATAATGACCTCCTCCATATACTCCAATATGAATAATACCTCCTTTAAGTTTATAATTATGACGCCATACTGTTGGTATATTTACTTTTCTATTATCTTTACTAATCCATTGAGTAGCAGTGTAATTAAATCTTTTAAGAACAATAATAAGATTATTAGGCCAAAATGAAGTTATTGTTTTTTTCCTGGCAAGAGATATTTTTTTACATTTATCACATTTATAACCATTATTAGTTTTATCAGAAAGTGTATCTGTTGATTTATATAATCTATAAGATTCTGATAAATCATTAGTTAATGGTAAATTTAAAAATAATTCTGTATCTGTATGTTCACTTTCATGTAAACAATGTAATACTTTACATTTAATATTAATCCTTGTTTTAATTCCAAATAGACAATACAGGTCTTTATTTGCTTTATTAGAACTTTTGTCTATTATATCCAATAAAAATATCATAAACTCATAACTATCATGTTGATGGTTATTAGCAAACATTTTATTATTATTTGAAACAATTCTTTTTATTTCAGTTGGGTTAAATACAGAACTTTCATCATAATCATTGATTATTTTTTTAAATTGGGTTTCTTGACATATTTTTCTAAAATCTGGATTATTAAATAACATTTGAATTGCAGAATTTAAATAACAACTATTACCTATATTGATAATACCTTTCATTAATTATATTATTTATTATTTTTTATATAATATAATATAATAAAATGAATAATATATTAAAGAGAAATTTATTATTTTTAATTGGTTGTATTGGAACAAGAACATCTTTTGTATTACTTGCTAAATTTTTAAATAAACAATATGTTACTTACATGGGATATTTAGCTTTATTTATTGCAACTGGGTTTAGTATAATATATTTAACAGGAATTAGAGAAACAGGAACAGAGGTATTTGGTGATAAAATTTGGTGGAATAATTTAAGACCACTTCATGCATTATTATATTTTATATTTGCATTTTTAGCTATAACTAAAAATGATTATGCGTGGGTGCCATTACTGATTGATGTATTAATTGGTTTAGTTGCATTTTTTGTATTACGTAAAGTTGATCCTACATTAACAGATGATTAATAATAGTTAATAAAAAATTGATATTTTATAATTATAGAATAAAATATTTATTATAATGGCAACTATTATACTTAAATTAGTAGGTCAAATGAAACAAGATTATATAATTAAATCATCTACATTTGATTTTAAAGTAGATGATTTAAAACGGTGTTTAGCAATAAAAAATATATATGAAGAAGATTTTAATAAAATAAAATTTATATCAAATGGAACTTCATTAAATTCTTATGAAGAAAATATAACAAATCAAGATAAACCAGAAATAACAATTTATATGTTTGTTACGGATAAAGAATTATTAGATAGAATTATTTTTAATATGTATAATAATGATGCACAAAGTGATGATAATATTAAAATAATTGATACTAATATTAAAACACTCGAATTATTAAAAGATCCTAATTTTTTAATATTATTGAGGATTTGTATCAATCAACCTGAATATTTTAATAAAGTAGCTAATTTTATAACAAATGGAAATATTAGTTATAAAATTAATATGATTACTCCCGAACAATTTACATATTATAGAGAATTAGAAGAAATTAAAATTATATTATTTAATATTAATATAAGCAAAGATGAATTATTATTAATGTCTATTTTACAACATTTTGAAGGAAATATTAATATGAGTATTAGATATATAATATCTAATTAAATGTCATTAAAATTTACGGCGCTTCGCGCATCCACTTATTTTATACTAAAGGTCAAGACCCATATATAACTAAAAAATTGAAATTACGTAGGCTGTCGATAATAAATAAATAACCTTTGGTTATTTATTTATTATCTTAGACGCCTACGATATTAGAATGTTTATATTCTTGAACATAAAAATTGAAATTAATATACTATTAAAGAATAAATTATATATTTTGTAGATATGTCTAGCTTTAAAGCTCGCAAACCTAAATTAGGTGCCAAAGGCGCCACAGGTGCTAAACCTGTTTTTGTTGATACAAAAGGTGATTGGGAGGCTACTTTAAGTGCCACTCAACGTGGTAAAAAAAGTTCCCAAATGAATGAACAGTATGTTAAACAAAACTGTCCAACTGGTAGTTTCGATCCTTATAAGATTCCTGCATTAATGAATCCAAAGGTTTCGAATGAAGAAAAACTTCTTGCACGTAAAGAAGCTGGTGAAACACTTAACAAGAAAGATACAATTATTATTAACAATTATTTAGCAAAACAGAGAGAATTGTTAAAGATTGATTTGAAACATCTCGAGACTCAAGGTTTGAATGCGAAAATGGAAACCAAAGAAGGTAAAATCCGTTTATTGTTTAAGATTATTGAGTTTTTGATTTCGCGTAATTTGAATGATATGGTATATAATACGTTTAATAAGGTTCTTGAATTTAATCCTGATGATGAACTACTAGAAGAATATTCTAGTAATATTAAACAGATTAAATCAATTATTGAAAAACTTGATACAATTGAATTACAATTTAATAAGTTTCATACAAATATGCCACCATTAAATGAATCTGGTTTTGTTCAATTAGATGATTTTCAAAAAGAAGTCATTACTAATATTGATAATAATGTTAGCACTATTGTTTCTGCACCAACTTCTGCTGGTAAATCTATTATGACTGGATATCTTTATACAAAGAAAAAACAATCAGGTGGTTCTATTAATGCGATTGTAGTTGTTCCATCTGACCCATTAGCATGGCAAATGTCTGCAATGATTTCTAAAATTATTGATAAAGATGTTCCGCTAATTACTCGCACATTTCAATCTGAAATTGTTCGCGATGAATTAGTTAAAAAAGTTAAAAGTATTGGTATTGTTGTTGGTACTCCACAATATTTAGTTGATTATTTACCTTTATTTGATAAGGAAGGTTGTCAATTTGATTGGGTTGTTATTGATGAGATTCACATGATTGGTAATGATAGTTGTAAAGAAATGGAATTAATTATTAAACGTTATAACACTATTCCTATTCTAGCATTATCTGCTACAATTGGTAATATTGAAGAATTACAAAAATGGTTTAAATTAAATGGTCAAGATATTAGTATAGTAAAATGCACTAAACGTTTTATTAATTTGCAAAAATGGTTTGTAGAAACTGTTAACAGTCAAATTCAATTTAATCGTATTAGTCCATTATCATCTGTATCAATTGAAGATTTTAATACTAAAACAGTATTATCTAAATCATTGAATCCAACTCCTCCTGATATTTGGGATTTAGCAATTAAATTGGATAAAATTCTTCCTAAAACATTGAAGATTCATGAATATTTTCCAGTTGGTTCTCGTATTACATTAGACCAAGCAAATGAATATTTTGAAAAGATTATTAATTTTATGGTAGATTGTGTTCAAAATAGAAAACACACTCGTGTTATTAATGAAGTTATTAATGTTGAATCTAATATTGCAAATATTGAATATGATTTATACGACGTTGTCATGAAACTTAAACGTGAAAATAAAACACCTGCTATTATATTTCAAACTGATTCACATTTATGTCTTGATATTGTTCGTAAATTAAGCAAACGTATTCGTGATGAAGAAGAACGTGCTCATCCAAAATTAATGTCAGAACGTTTGACATTACTTTCACGTTCCAAAGCAAATGAAAAGAAGATTGGTCAAGATATTACTGTTACTGATAAATATGGCAAGAAAAAGAGCGTTAATATTAATATGAATACAGTTGGTGATAAAAAGATGACTAAACTTATGATGACTGACCAAATTGAAAAGATGGAAGAACATGTCGTTGATATTTCTATTTATGAACCCCATCCGGATTTCATTATGAACTTAACGCAACCATTTAATCAGCATATTATTGATGGATGGAATAAAGACCTTAAACAATATTTTCCACAAAATGGATATGAATATCATTATATTATTGATTTGCTTTGGCGCGGGATAGGTGTTTATGCTAAAGGCTTACCTGAACCTTATCTGCACATTGTTCAAAACTTGGCCTGTAGTGGAAAGTTAGGATTAGTATTTAGTGATGAAAGTCTTGTATTTGGTGTATCTATGCCGTTTCGTACATCTGTTATTACACCAGACCGTAATATTAACAGTATGATGTATCATCAAATGGCTGGTCGTGCTGGTCGTCGTGGATTAGATAAAGAAGGTAATGTTATGTTACTTGGTTATAATTGGACGCAAATTAAAGAACTTACAACTAGTGTTATTCCAGATGTTGTTGGTTGCGACACAATGTTTTATGGTTCATGTTTTGCATCAAAATTACATGACTCTGAATGGGATAAAATTAAACATAATTTTCTTAAACATAGTATCACAAATGAAGATGCAGAAGATTTTTATAGTAGTATTGAATCAACATTAGAAGATGGTTGGAAATTTGCAGTAAGTGATAATATTGCATTCAACCATATGCTTTGGCGGTTACGTCATTCTGAAGATGTATTTCGTGTTGCATTTTTAGTAATTTATATGCGTAAATTATTTCACAATTGTAACTATAAAAACGAGAATACACAGATTGAATTTGCCAAGTTTATGTCACATTTTATTGATGTTCGTGAAGCAAATGATTCTCATGTTTTAGAACCTTTAGTTCTAGAATATCCAATTAGCCAACATTTAGAAACGCTTGGTCTTGATAATCAAATTGATAAGATTGATAGTAAAGTTTTTGAATGTATTCGTTCTAATAGTATTATTATTAAGTCTCAAGACATGAATGGATATGAAAAAAGCAAACTACGCGAGCGTCTTATGAATTTTGGTGAAAAGATTCGTAATATTCAACATTATTTTTACCATTGTCGTGAACAACCTATTACACGACTCTTATCTAAATTACTTACTCGTATTTGGTGGATTTATCATAGTAGTTCTCCAGTAATGGAACCAATTAAACGATATGAAGAAATTACATTTGATATAGCACCAGAGACATATCATTATAATGAATCTTCAAGTGATGAGGAAGAGGATGAAGATGAAGATTAAAATTAATTTTTTTAATATATATTATATTAATATTATATGAATATTTCTGGTTCTGTAGGTTTTACTTTATTAAAACATAATATATTAAATAAATATGTATTATTATTAGCAGATGTTCACGATGGTGTTAGTTATTGCGCGAAAGATTCTATATTTATAGATAAATGGCTAAATGACAAAAGTAATAATGATATATTATTAGAAGAAATATTAAGAGACCAATTAAATAAATTAAAAGAATTATGGCCATCTTCAAAACATACACAAGATTTAAAACATTTAAGTATTAATAATAAAAAAATTAAACTGGTTGATATAAGACCATTATTGATTCCATTTTCATGGGAATTATGTGAATCGAATAATGAATTAGGAAAATATTTATTAAAAGATTATTTAAAACCACTAGATAATTTATTTAATTTTAAAAGAACAAACTTAATGAAAAATATCATTTTACCACAAGTATTAAAATTAAAGGAACCATATAAAAGAGGAATTATAAAACATTATTATGAAATGAAAGATTTATATTTAGAATTTATTAGTGAATATAAACATTTAATGGATAAAGAATTAATTTATATTTTAAATATAGATTTTTCTATATTAGAAAAAATTAATAATATTTTAAGTTTAATAATGGAATGGTATATTATTTTATTAATTCATTCTAGTTCAAAGAATTCTATTATACATATTGGCTTAGCTCATTCAAATAGAGTATTAGATTTATTATTACAAGTATATAATTTTAAAATAATAAATGAACAAGGAATAAATAAAATGGAAGATACATATAAACCATTACATTCTTGTATTAATATTAATCAATCAATTAATAATATTTTTTAATATAAAATATATTAATATAATTTATATTAATGAGTAAAAAAGTATTTTCAGATGATGATTACAACTCACCAGATGGTATGATGACTTCTATCTGGGGGCCACCTATGTGGTTTATATTACATACAATTAGTTTTAATTATCCAATTGAACCAACTAAAGAACAAAAGAAATATTATTATGATTTTTATTCTAATTTAAAAAATATATTACCATGTAAATATTGTAGAGATAATTTAAGCAAAAATCTTAAAATACATCCATTAAATATGAGTGTTATGAAAAATAGAGATACTTTATCTAGATGGGTATATAATTTACATGAAACTGTAAATACAATGTTAGAGAAAAAATCAGGATTAACTTATGAAATGGTTCGTGATAGATTCGAACATTTCCGTTCTCGTTGTTTAAATGGAAAAGAAATACGCACAAATAAAGAAACTGGATGCACAGAATCTTTATATGGGGTGAAAGGTAAATGTGTATTAAATATAATTCCAAAACATAATAGAAGTAAAACTTTTAAACTTGACCCTAAATGCAAAATTATTAGAAAATAAATTATAATAATAATTATTAATCTTCATTTAAATGTTCAATTTTAACGTTTTCTAATTGTCTATCAATTGCATTCATTTCTTCTTGTGTTAAATTATGTTTCATTACATTTTGGTCTTCAATAAAAACTTCTTCTGAACTATTTGATTCTTCAGAAGAATCTGAAGGTGTCGGTGGTCTTTGTTTCTTTCCTTTTTTAGAATTATGTGATTGAGTTACTTGTTGCATTTGCATTTGTGATGCTTGCATTTGGGGTTGTTGTTGCATTTGGGGTTGTTGTTGCATTTGTGATGATTGTAATTGTGCTGCTTGCATTTGTGCTGCTTGCATTTGTGCCATTTCAATTTGTTGTTTTAATATTTGTTGTCTTAATAAATCTTGTTCTTGATTCTTAAGAGGATCTTTAACTTCTAATTTCTTAGCAGATTTAAGTTTTTGTTGATATCTAAAATATCCTAATGCTAATGTAATTATAATTACACCTAATAATATCCATTTAAATTTAGGATGTTTAATAAATGCTAATACTTTTTCAACAATTGATTGACTTACTTGTTTATCAGTTGTTTTTGATAATACAGATGTGGCAGATAATGGTGATTTTTCACTTGAAATATTTTTTACAACTTTTTTGGCAGCTTTAGCAACTTTAGCAACTTTGGCAATTTTATCTATTTTAATATCTTTAATATCTGGTGTTACACTCGATGTCATTAAAAATTAATATATTTTTAATATTTATTTTAAACTAATTGAGATATAAAGACCATTTTTTATAATGAAATAATGGATAGAAAAAGAAAAAATGATAATACATCATTTAATAAATTAAAAAAACAAAAGACACGAGTTGATTGGTCTAAAATGGTTTCTGGATCAACTATTAGAAATTATATGATAGATGACCCTTTAATTGATTGGCTAAAATACTATCATATTAATGATATTCATATTAATGATATTCATATTAATGATATTCATATTAATGATATTCATATTAATAATCGTATTTGTTCTCATTATAATGATTCTCATAATAATGATTCTCATACTTCTTTTATTTTAAACCAAGGTTTAGAATTTGAACAACAAGTTATTAATAAGTTAAGACAGAAATACAATGTTATTCAAATAGCTGAAGAATATAGCGATAATCAAGATTATAATAAACATTTAGAGACAGTTGAATTAATGAAACAAGGTGTTGAAATTATATATCAAGGTGTTTTACATGATTATAATAATCATATTTATGGAACACCAGATTTATTAATTAGATCAGATATGATAAAAAAAATATTTCCAATGTGTAATTTAGATAATAATACATGTAGTGTTAATAATAGTATTGATTATGTTGTTGTTGATATTAAACATTCAACTTTATATTTAGACACTAATAGAAAATATTTAAAAAATATTGGAAATACTATAGCTTATAAAGGTCAATTAAATATTTATAATAGACTATTAATGTCAGTTCAAGGATATTTTCCAAGATATGCATTTATATTAGGTAAACGTCATATATATACAAAAAATACAGTTACTATTGTAAATGAAAATTATTTAGAATCATTCGCAACAGTAGATTTTGAAGATTATGATAAGTTTATAAATGATAAAGTATCAAAAGCGATTGAATGGATTATAAATATGAGAACAAATGGCCATACATGGAAAATATTACCAAAACCGTCAGTTAATGAATTATATCCCAATATGAAAAATAAAGATAATTCTTTTTGGAAAATAAAATCAGAAATTGCAGATAAAATTGGAGAAATTACAAATATATGGTGGTGTGGATTTAATAAAAGAGAATTATCGCATAAAAATAAAATATATAGTTGGCGCGATAGACGGTTCTCATCTAAAATATTAAATATTTCTAATAAAAATATTGCTAACACTATAGATAATATTGTTAATATTAATAGAAGTCGTAATGATGTAATTAGAGTAGATGATTTAATTAAAAATGATTACTGGAGGGAGAGTGATGATATATTAGAATTCTATATAGATTTTGAAGTTATAAATAGTAATATTGGACAATTATCTGATGATATGGAAAATATAGATAACTCTGTAATATTTATGATTGGTCTTGGTCATTGTAATAAAAATAATAAATTTAAATTCAAAACATTTATATTAAAAGAAAATAACAACAATTCAGAGATGAAAATGATTAAAAAAATGTGGAAATATATTGGAAAAATAAATAAAAATAATTTACAAATAAGATTTATACATTGGTCAAATGCAGAAATAACTTTCTATAATAGATTCTTACATAAACATCCTAATACTAATATTCCTTTATTGAATGAATCTTTTGATTTATATAAATTATTCGTAAATAATAATATTGTAATTAAAGACGCATTAAATTTTTCATTAAAATCAATCGCAGGTGCAATGCATAAACATAAAATGATAGATACAATATGGGATAATAGTAATTGTGTTAATGGTTTGCAAGCAATGATGCTTGCATATAATATTTATAATAATAATGAACCAATTAAAAATAACAAAACAATGGAAGAAATTAGTAGATATAATAAAATAGATTGTAAAGTAATGTTTGATATATTGACATATTTAAGGAATAATTATTAAAATAAGTAATAATGGGATTTGATAAATTATTATCATTTTTAAATAAAAATATACCAAATATAAATGAGGAATTATTTGATATTCCTTATGTAGCAGCACAACATATATTTTTAGATATGAATTTTTTAATTTATAATAGTATAAATGAATTAGAAGAAGAAATAAATAACATAATTATGATTATATATGGTGTAAGTTATACAAATATTAATATAATTAATGATAAATTAAAGAATATATTTAATAATTATCATTGGAAAGAATTAAATATAAATATGGATGAAATATTAGATGGAAATAACATTGAAGATATTATTTATAATTTTAAAAACACATTAGATATTAATTGTAAAGATTTATTAATTAATCATATATATAATAAATTAAATAATAATATACTAACCACTCATAATTTACAGTTTATAAAATCAATAAATATATTCTTTGATGGAATACCAGCATATTCTAAAATTTTAGAACAACGTAGACGTAGAATGAAAACTTATTTAGATTCTAAGAATAGAAAACAATTATTTAAAAAACATTTTGAAAAAATAATTAATACAGTAATTACGGAAGATGATATAACATTTGATTATTTTGATTGGGTTAATAATTTATATTCATTTGATAAATCATTAGGTCCATTTTCACCAGTAATGATAAGTATATGTGAAGAATTAGAACAAAAGATGATAAAATATTATACTAATATTAATAGTAATATTAAAATAAATTTAAATGATAGTTCTGTATATGGAGAAGCTGATTATAAAATTTTTAAATATATAATAGATAATAAAATTGATGGTATTATAGTTCTTCATTCATGTGATTCTGATTTTATATTTTTATTAATTTGGTATCAAATACTATCTTTATCTAGAAATATAGAAACGAATATATTATTAATAAATTATTCAAATAATAAAAATGAAAAGGTATTATATAATGGTAAAAAAATAATAAATTTATTAATTGAAAAATATGCAAATATTAATAATATCAATACAAATGAAGGTAATAATAATATTAGTATAAATATTATATTTGATTTATTATGTTTATTAATTTTATTTGGAAATGATATAATGCCACCAAGTTATGAAATAGGTCCAGAATTATCATTAAAAACAATTTATGAAAGTCATTATATTCTGTATAAAGAATCACAATTTATTATAAATTTAAATAATGAGTGTGTTATTAATTTTACAAATTTAGGTAAATGGTTAACTAATATTAAAAATAAAAATTCATTTTCAACAGTTATAATTAATAGATTTTATAAAATACCATATAATATTATAGTAAATATTGATAATTATTCATCAATAGAAGAAGTTGTAAATGAATATTTTATTAAAAATAATATTGAATACAAACATATGGAAATTAATAAAGGATTTTATATAGAGCAAAATGGTTATCAATCTTTATATAATTATGTATGTCATCTATCTTCTGATATGACAGATGATATATTTAATAGACCTTTCAAGATATTCTTTGATAATCTAGAAGATTCTTATAAAAAATATAATGAGATTGCAAGTAATAATGTTGAGGATTATTTGAAAATGTTTGTTTCATTGAATCAGTTTTTTTTATATGATTTTAATCTATATACACCATATAATATATTATACTATAAAGATAATATAGCACCTACAATAGATAATATAATAAAATTTATCAATAACAATGACATGATTATTTTTCAAAAAAAAACATTAAAAAAGTTATTTGATAGTAATTTAACAAAAAATAATTATTTTGATCCAATTTCACATCATTTATTTATAACTCCATATTTATTAGATCAACATTATGAATTAGAATTTACAAATATAAGATATGTTGAAAGTTTATTAAATGTAATTAGTAAAAACATTAAGGGTATTTGGTTTGAAAAAAATCTGGAATCTTTTAATTTAAAAGATATAGACCCTACAATTTTTATTAAATTATGTAATATGCTTATTAAATTTTATCAAAATAATTTTATAGAGAGATTTTTTATAGATAATAATAAATTGATTGGAATGTAGAAATATTTTTTATTGCTTTATGAAATAAAAAATATTATATTATATTAATAATGATATTATTACCCGAAAATGAAATAAGAGAATTTAAATACGGTGTTTTAAAGAATGGGTTGAAATATACAGTTGTGAGAGATAAAGATACTACTGTGTCAGAAGTTGTTATGAGTATAAGGGCTGGCGCTTTTAATGATCCAACTGAATATATGGGATTAGCACATTTTTTAGAACATATGTTATTTATGGGTAGCAAAAAATATAAAGATGAGCATTTTTTTATGGGTAGATTAAACGATTTAGGAGGAGATTCAAATGCGTTTACTGATTTATTTGAAACTGTATATTTTTTTAATGTTTTGAGTAATAATTTAAAAGAAATGTTAGACATATTTTCTAGATTTTTTATAGACCCTTTATTTGATATTAATTGTGTTTCTAGAGAAATAAATGCTATAAATTCTGAACATATGAAAAATTTAAACTCTGATTTATGGATTAATAGACAGTTAATATTGAATCTTACTAAAAAAGATTCTTTATCTAATAGATTTACAACTGGTTCACATGAAACATTAGGCGATGATATTAAAAAATTAAGAGACGAAATGATTAAATTTTATAATAAATATTATTGTGCTAATAATATGACATTAACAATTATTAGTGATTTAAATATAAGCGATGTTGAAAAAATTATAAATGAATATTATAATGAAATAGAGAGTAGACCAGTTTCTTATACAAATTTTGATGAAATTAAATATGATTCTTATAATAATGAATATATATTAAGACCAGTTAAAGATAATAATTATATTTTATATTATTGGGAAGTTAAACCTATAAGTGATTATTATTATGATAAAACTATTAATATTATTGAAAAAATAATAGAATTAAATTCTGAGAATAATTTAAAAAATATTTTGATTAAATCTAAATATTCTACTGGGATTATGACTAATTATATTGAAAATGGTATATTTTTATTAGTTGTTTATATATCTCCTGATATTGATATTAAAGAAGCTATTACTAATATTAATATAATCATTAGAAATTATTTTGATAATTTAAATAAACTTAATTGGAATGATTTATATAAATATATATTAGATGTTGATGAATTTAATTATAATCATTGTAATAAAGAAGATAATTCTGGGTTAGCAATTGAATTATCTATAAATATGCATTATTTTCCAGAAAAAAATATTTATAATGGACAAAAATTAATTATTAATAAAAATTTTGAAAAAATATTTGAAGTTTTAAAATTATTAGTATTTAATAAAGTTAATATTATTTATGGAACAAAAGGAAAATTAAAATCATGTCATAAAAATGAAATGAGAATTGAACCTTATTATAAAAAAAAATATTGTAAATTATCAAACTCATTCATAAATATTACTAAAAATTTAAATTTAAACATTAATATTCCTATTAAAAAATTAAACATCATGCCAGTTCATATTAAAGGTTTAAACGAATATAATATACCTATTAAATTAACAAATAATTTTTGGTATGGAGGAGTATCTAAATTTAATCAAAATATGGTTTATGGTAGCATTTATATTAATCATAAAAATTTATATAATACTGCTTTATCTTCATTAATTACTAACATATCTATTAATATTATTAATTATTATATTCAAATGTTATTTTTCCAAGAATTATCAATGGGTAATGTTATATTTTTTAACAACAAAAATATTAAAGGTTTCATTTCTTTATTTATAAATGGTCATAATTATGATTATATTAATTTTTTTAATAATGTATTAGAAAAATTAAGAAACATTAAACCTTCAAAAGAAATTATTATTTTATTTATGAATAAAAAGAAGGAAGCACTTAATAATATTTCTAAATTATCACCATGGGAATATATTAATATGATAACACAAGAATATACATTAGATTATATATTCAAACCAACAGAATATTTATCTCAATTTCATAATATAACTTATACAAATATAATAAATAGAATTAATGTTTTAACTACATTTAATCATTTACCTGTTTTAACAATAATTTATGGTAATATTGATAAAAATAATTTAAATCAAATTTATACTTATAATATAAATAATTCTATTAAACAAAGCCCCAATATATATGGTAAAAAACCAAACAATACTTTTATTAAACTAAAACATCCTAATTTACAAGAAAATAACAAATGTGTACAAATTATGTTAAGATATCCAAGTACCAATTCTGGATATAATTTTAATCCATTATTATCTGCTAAGTTTTTAATATTAAATGATTTGATAAGTAAACCAACATTTGATGAATTAAGAACAAAACAACAATTAGGTTATTTAGTAAATGCTCAATTTGTATTTGATGGTAGTTATTATATTAAAATAAAAGTTCAATCTGAGCTGGATCCAAGTATAATTGTATCTAAAATTAATGACTTTTTATTATTATTTAATAATTTTTTATATAATTATAGTAATGATAATTTTAATTTAATTAAAAAAAGTATATATTTAAAATTAAATAAAAAATATTCAAATATAATGGATATGTTAAATCAATATGCTCCTGAAATTTATAATCAACATTATATGTTTAATAGAAAGAGTGTTATATCAAGTATGTTAAGTAAAATAAAATTAAATGATATAAAAAAATTATATAATTTAATAATTCAAAATAGATATACTATAATTATAAACTAGGTGTGAATGTTAAATCAAAACCAGGTGATGTAGATGATGTTAAATATTTAATAGCAGTTGCTGATTTTCTAAATTTAGTTAAATATACAATACCTGCAATTAATATAATTGCGATTAAGACACTCATAACTACTAACCCTGCAATACCACCGCCTGACATGAATTGTTCAGTTTGGTTTTTTTCTTCATTATTATTTTTATTGGTAAAACCATCTAATTCAAAAAAATTAAACATTTAGATATATTATAAATTAGAAAATAATTATAATAATATTATAATAATATTATTATAATATTATTATAATTAAAATTGTAAAATTTCTTAATTACTTGGTGTAAATGTTAAATCAAAACCAGGAGATGTTGAAGATGTTAAATATTTAATAGCAGTTGCAGGTTTGTGGAATTTAAGTGCGTATACTAAACCTCCTACTAATAATAAAAGCATAAATACTGTAACAACTATGCTACTTACAGGTACTTCAAAATGTTCAATATTATTTTCTTTAGAATTATCACGAGAATTCATATATATATATATATTATAGAAATATTTATTAAATTAAAATATTTCTATAATGATATTTTATATAACAATCTACAAAACTTAATAATACTTATCACTTTAATATTTATTATTTTTTCTATATATCTATTTTCATTTTATAAAAGTTTTTATTAGATTAATTTATACATTTTAATGGTGCATCTCCCTTATAAACATTTCTATTATAAAAGAGAGAACAATCAATTGCATTTTCTTTTAATATATGTTCAAATTTATCTATTAATTTTTGTTTGCGTTTAGCCATTGACCATATATATTCATCTGTAGTTTTTACACCAGGATGTGTTGCTAGATATAAAAATACTTCAACTCTCCGTCTTCTTTTAGGCATATCTTTATGACTACAAAATCTTATTGCTCTACCTATAATTTGTAACATTCTACTCATGTTCCAATATGGTTCTAAAATATGCACTTGAGAAACTCTTAATAATGACACTCCTTCTTTGATTGATGGAGAACCAAACATTACTTTAAGTTGTGAACCATCAGAGTTATTCTTTTTATTATAAATAAATTTAATTTCATCTTTGACTTTTAATGATTCATCTCCAGACCATATAGCATAACGTTTTTTACCAGGTCCATCTGTTCTATAATTTTTATATCCATTATGTTCAAAATATTTTACTATACATTTAATTCCACCAATATCTTTAAAATTACTATAAATGAATGTAGGACCTTCTGCTTTATTTACTTTATTTAAAATTTTATAAAATTTCTTAGAATATTTAATCATATTTTTCTTTTCTAATTTACTTCCAACTAATGACGCCAAACCTTTTTCTCCAATACTCATATTTGGAAATGCAATATTACTAATTATACGCGGACCTAACATAAAATTTAATGGTAATTTTAATATATCCATTTTTTTAAATATTTTCTTTTCATCTGCTTCCATAATAGTTCTGTAGCTTTTATATTGGAAAGGTTCCATATTGCATCTAACTACATTAAATATAGTTTTAGGAAAACTTTGAGGGGGTGCACCTCTATAATATGAAATTATACCTGGTAAGAATTTTTTTAAATTATCCATATTTTTTAATTCATAATCTATACCAGAATCTGTTTGTATTTGTTGTAGATATGTTGAATTAAATTCTGTACCTATTGGCATTTCTTCTTTTAATTTTAATAAATTTAATGTTAATGCAATTTCTTCTGGTTTATCAAACATAGGCGTAGCTGATAATAATATAATTCTGGTTTTATTATCTGAATTATCAATGACTTTTTTTATATTTTCATAAAAAGGACCTGTTTCTGATATCATATTTTGTATTTCATCTACAACTAATAATGTATTTCTTAATTTAATTTTATTATCTTGACATAGTTCAACAAATTTATGATAACTATATATTGTATAATATTCATTTATTCTTTCATCTATTTTTTCCATAATAACAGAATACATTTTATCTCTTGGTGAAAGTGTTTTTATTATATCTCTTTCTTCTTCCGTCATATACTTACCACATTCACTTCTTAATTCATCTTTAAAATTACCAATTAATGCTGCTGGAAGAACTATCATTAAATTCATTTTCTTTTTTAATTTTTCTGTTATACTAATAACAGTACATGTTTTTCCTGCACCTATTTTATGATAAATTAATAAACCTTTTGTATTTGATTCTGTAAAAAAATCTCTTAAAAATTCTTGTTGTGGTTGCAATTTAAATGAATTAGGTTTACAAATATCTTCCATAGTTTCATTACTTTTTTTTAATTTATATTTATTATAACGTTTTGTTATATTATTCATTTATTAATTATATTTAGATATTAATATTAATATTCCCTTTTGTTAAAAATATTGATTTTATATATATTTAGATTGTTAAAGACTACTCACTAATATATTAATAATGCAACTTTTAGATTTACAAGATGATATTAATATTATTAAACAAAAATCACAATTTCATATAAAACAATTTATTAAAGATAAACTTTATTCAATTCAATATAATATACCACATCAATATAAAAATAAAAATAAATTTGATTATTTATTGGCATTAGCAACATTAATCCCATTTATTAATAATATTCAGTTTGATATAAGACATGATTCATCTGTATTTAAATTATTAGTAATGATTAATAAATGTATGTATGGTCAAAAAATATTAATTAAATATAATAATTTTATTAACAATATACCAGATAAAACACTTGTAGATTTAATAAATATGACAAGTGAATCATGGACGTTTCCTATTTTTCAATATTATATGAGTATAATAAAAAATAAGAATATTAATAGTGTATATGATAGAATATTAGTTGATTCATTTTCAAATACAGATGATCGGATTTATCAAGAAATTATTCAAAATAAAGAATACAAACTATTATTTGATTTTAATAATAATGATAATATAAAGAACATCATTTATAATATTTTTATTAACAATAATGTTAAAAATCAAAAATATATATTACGACGATTACGTTATTTAAATATGATTGTTCCAAATTTAATCGATTATTCAACATATATTATAAATTCATGTTGTACTAGATTTAATACATTATTATTTCCATCTATTCTTAAATATTATTATTCTAGAGATTTAACTTTAGAAGAAATTGATTTTTTTGTTGAAATATTATCAACAAATGATAATCCAGATATAAATATTAAACAAATATATATTGACGTATATAATATATTAAAAACACAAAATGAAAAAAATATTTTAACAATTAGTATGTTATTACGTCATGGAACATCATATGGTAAAAAGATAATCGATGGAGACTTATATTTTAATTATTATGAAAATATGATTAGCACATTATTATTATTTGTATTAGAATTAAATAAACCAACTGATTTTATAAATATTAATGAATTTAGAAATTTTATTGATAGTTTCAGTATGTATAATATTACCAAATGTGTTAATATTAAAAATTATTCATTGAAAAAAATTATGTTTTTATTACCATATTTTGTATTAAGTGAAGGTTCTAACGCCAAACATTTTAATCTTATTAGATATTCAATTACTAAATTTATTAAAAATATTAGGAATAAAAAGAAAATGATTACTAAATTAAAATTATATCCAGTATTAAATGAATTGAAAAATCTGAAACCAAAATGTAATAAACCTGTATTATCTAGTTCTTATTTTTCTTCACAAATTAATCAAAAATTTAATACAATTCCACCCTATCATTTATTTCCAGGACAATTACAAAATATTGATAATAATAAAAAATATCTATTAAAAGAAAAAGCAGATGGTTCATTAGTACATTCTATTCCAAAAGATATATATCCAAATCCTCAGGAATTATTAAATTACAAACTAAAGGTTGAATATATTGAAAATCTAGATTTATATTTAGTATTTGATATTGATATTAATAGTTCTATTGTTGATAGACATAATTATATCCATGGTTTACATAAATATGGTCAAAAACAAATTCCATTGATTAATAATGTAGAAGATATGATTGATTTTGTTAATATTGAAAGAAATAAATTAAAGAATTTTTTAAAGGAAGATTATGATAATTATAGATGGTATCCTAAACCTGCTTGGTATATTGATAATATCACTAATTTTGTTGAACCTTTTACTGATCTTGTTAACATGAACAATTCATTTGATAAATGGGTTATAAACAATCCATTACCTAATTATAAAAATGAGACACAGTATTATAATGATGGTTTAATATTAACTCCATTAGATGGTTCTCGAGAAATTAAGATTAAACCAAAGAATCTATACACTATTGATTTGTTATATATTAATAATAAATGGGTTGACAGAGATAATATTGAATGGGATGTTAAAATAGATAATGAATTAATTAATGAATTAATTAATAATACAATTTGGAGATGCTATTATACTGAATCTGGTTTAGTTGCTAAAGAACTTAGACATGATAAAAATAAACCAAATACAAACAAAGTAGCTGTATTAATTAATGGTCTTTATTATTATGAATATAAATATAATAAATATGATAATATTTATAGAGACAATAATATAGTTGATTCTTATTGGACATCAATTGTTAAAAGTAATACAAACATTATTAAAAAGATGATATCGACCATATCAACATTTAAAGTTAATCCAAATATTATTGATTTTGGTTGTGGTTCTGGAAGATCATTGTTATATTTAAATAATTATATTAAAGATTATACATACATTGGATTAGATAAAGATATTAATATGATTTGCAAAGCAATTAATAAATATTCTATTAATAAAAATATTATGTTTGCATATAAGGATATTGCGCGAAGCGCAGAAAATAATTGGATAAATTTAGAAAAAAATGGTTATGATATTGTATTAATGATTAATAGTTTAATGCATTTTTCAACAGATTATTTTTGGAAGGAATTAGAATCAATTACTAAACCTTCTAGTTTATTATTATTTAATTTGGTATCAATGGAGAAGGACGAACATTATAAGTTAACAGATAGTGATGAATTTTTTATGGAAAGGAAAGATAATACAATTTATTATAAATTTCCTATTCATAATAATATCAAAGAAGAACCTTACATTGATATTAATGATATATTAAAACGTGGGTATAATATTGTAGAATGTTATCAATCAAAAGAAGATAATTTATCTAAATATTATAAATGGTATATATTAGAACGGAGCACCAAAACTAACTGATGCATATTCAGTTCCTTCATAAGGCATTATTTTAGGAGCAGGTATAAACATTTCTAAAGGTAAATCATGTTTAACCATAGGTTCAACATTATTTATAATATTTTTAATATCTGGTGGTTCAGTAGATATAGTAGTAGGTGATATTACAACTGCTTGATTTACTATACCTGGTGGATTATTAATAATATTATTATCATGGTTAGATTCTTCTGGTATTTCTTCTGGTTCTTCTATTTCTTTAGATTTATTTAATTTTTTAATATTTTGTTTAATTAACTCAGTTAATTTAGTTGCAACTAATTTATATTTTTTAGCTTTTCTAATAGAAGAAGGTATAAATTTTTTACCTAATATATCTTCAGGATCAATTTCATCATTAATATAACTTAATAATAGATTTGTATTTACTAATGCTTCTGCATCTTCTTTAGCTTTAATAATTAAATAATTTTTCTCAATATCAATATCAATCATTTCACTATCAACAGTTGGAAGTTGCTTCCATAACATAATTTTATTAATGTATTTATTTATATTTTTAATTTTTATATAATATTTATTACCTTTATCTTGGTAAATAACTTTATTCCATGGATTAGGATCTTTAAATCTAACTATCTCATCTGTTTGTGAAAATGTTTCTTGTTCTGTATTTTGTCTTTTAAATCTAATATCATATGTTAAATAAAAATCAAATAGTAAAATAATAATAATTATAATTATTGGAATATATATCATTATTTGACTAGAGATTAAAATTTTTTATTAAATCGTTAGATATTATTTAACATCTAAATATTTTATAATGATATTTTCAGAATTAAAATTAATGGAATCTATACAAAAATTTAATTTTTCTGAACAAATGCGAATTATATCAAAACCATTTAATACAATTTCATTTGTTGTTATTATAATTTGTTTATTTATTTATCATATTATTAATATTTATGATATTATCCTATTAATTATGAGTTGCACTTTATGTTTAGGACTTAAATTATTGTTTAAAAGAAAAAGACCTTATCATGAAAGTAGTAAAATTAAAAATTATTCTAATAAAGAGCATATTTCTATTACAGATATTTATTCATTTCCAAGTGGACACACTTTTTTAGCAACAGTATTCTCATTACTAATGTTAAAAAAATATCCTAATGAATTTTTATTTAACATTGTTAGTGTATTAGTTGGATTTAGTAGAATATTTTTAGGTGTTCATTATCCTACTGATATAATTGGTGGTATAATTTTTGGTTTTATTGTTTTTAAAATATTAATATAATAATATAAGATCAAATTAATGAATCTGTTCTTCTTATATTTTCCTCGAATATTGTTTTAAATATATCACCTCTTTCTCTAGAAAGTGTATGTCTAAATAAACTATAATCATCTATAGAATATCCCATTTTTTTTAAATAAGATATAGTATTAAAAATATAATAATTTTTATTAAATAAATTATTAAATAAATTATTCATCCATTCTTCTAATTTTTTATATAAATAGAAATGTTCCTCTACTATTATTATAAATAATTCTTTCCAGGTTAAATTATCTTTATTAATATATTTAGGTAGTTTATTTAATATATCATTTGATATTTTTGTTTTACCTATTTCATCTATTTTCCAAAAACCATAATCAAATTTATAATATTTATTATTTCCATTAATTGATTTACCTGTTTTAAAATATGTATATATTTCATCACAATATAATTTACTATAAAGATATTCAATATTATTATTAATATTATTATTGTAATTATGTTCAAATTGGCTAAAATTTTTATATTCAAAAGATACTTTAGCTTCAGAATATTTAAAGATTTTTGAAAACAATGAAACTAATTCTAAATCTACATTAAAATGAGCTTCTGTATTATTATCATAAGGACATAATCTTCTAAAATGATTAACATACAATTCTTCACCCATTTCAATTGATAATACAGGATAACCATCTACATATTTTGATATTAAAAAACCATCTTTTGTTTTATTTTTATACATATTACTATAACTTCCAGTTGAATCAAACCATTGCGCTATATAAAATTCTTCATTATAAATAAATTGCCCAAATTTATCACATTTAGATAAAAATGAATTAAATAATTCTAATCTATCACGACCATATAAATTTATATCATTTAATTCTATAAATGGTAAATCATTATTAGTTCTAATATCAAGTTTTTTAGTCCCAATTAAATCAAATTCATATCTTGTTTTAATTAATCTTTCAAATTTCTCATTAGTATGAAAATATGTTGTTTTTTCATTCCTGGCTTTTAATTTTAATTTACTAAATGGTTGTATTAAAAATTCTTCTTCTTTTGGAAATAAACTAAAATTTTCAATTAATAAACCAACACCTTTAAGATGTTCTGGAACATTAATTCGTAATAATATTAAACCAAAATCCATTTTAATACCAGGTGAATAAAAAGGGTCTCTAGTTGATGATATAAAACCATTATCTACAAATATTTCCCCTATTTTTAATTTTTTAATAAAACTATCATCCCAAATAAATCTATAAAAATAATATTCTTTTGGTAAATCAACTTTATTTATTGTATCAATAATTTTATTTAATCCTATATTCAAGTATTTACTTATTGCCATATTTCCTCTTAAAATTTGATTAAATATATAACTACCGGTCATTGAATAAAATACTATCCAATTAATACAATTATTTTTTATTATTTCTTTCATATGTTCTGATATTGTTTCATTACTAATATCATTTTTTGAAACAGTTTTACATATTTTATAATGTAGCTCTTTATCTATTAATTTAGTTGGATTAAGTTTTTCATCTATTAACATATTATTCATACCTAATTTTAATAATTCATTTTTTGTGTAATATGGAGTTAAATGTGTTGAATAAGGATGAAAACTATTACGTTTACAAATACTTATACTTAGACCAAAATCTGGAGAATATCTATATAATGTTTCGTAACTTGTTTTTTCTAATGTATCTAAATCATAATTATCTAATATTTTTAATATGTTATTGTATTTATTATAATCTTCACTCTTCTTTTCAACTTTATCCATTTTATTTTTTATCCATTTTTTAACTTCATCTGTTATAAATCTATAATGACAATCCACTAATCTATAATATAATTTAGATGCAGTTATTGGATATACATTATCGCTATAAATATCATACATTGGTATTAAGTCTGTATACTGACTTAACATAACTTTATCTGTTTTATTTTTAAGTTCTATTTTCCTATTAAATATTTTATGTATAAATTCATTATTTATTTTCATAATTATAAAAATATAGAAAATAAATACAATTAATTGTCATTATAATCATTATTAATATCTTGATTATTATCTTGATTATCATTATCTTGTTCATAATGATTATTATCATTAATTATATTATAATCATTGCCTTTGTGATAATCAATATGGTCTGAATTAAAATTTTCTCTTTTATTATTTACAACAGTTGGTTTAAATAATAATAAATAGCATAATACACCAACTACTGCTATTAAAATTAAATGAATTATTCCTAACATATATATTTTATATAGATAATAAATATAAAAGAACTAATATCCATATTGAACTTTTTAAATAATATACTATTTAAAAAATTCATAATATATAATATAAAACATTTTAATATTAATGTTATTTTATTTATTTATATTTTTAATCATCATAATATTATTCCTACCAGATGGACGGGAAAATTTTGTAGTTAAATCTATAAAAGAAAATGTATTAACAAAAACTGAAGATTTATCAAAATATATAATATTAGATCAATAATTATTAATAATTATTTTGCACTATCTCAACACCAATTATTAAATGACCAAATGGTGTTCTATCTAATGCTTTTACAAAATATTCTGCATCATCTTTATAATAAAAATCTATAAATGCTGATTTAGATTCATATGATGATATATTTATTCTTCCTATTTTACCCCATTCGCTTATCAATTCATTTAATTCTTCAACTGTTACGTCATCAGGTAAATTACTAATACGTACAGTTACTATTTTTCTCTTATCTATATACTGATCTTTTCTATGTTCTCTATGATTATAATCTCTTTTAGGTTTTTCAACCATTGCTGGAATAATTTCAGGTTGTTTTTCTTTACCACATTTTAATGTTACGTGTGGACCACCACACTTTCTGCATTTAATTAAAGATGACATTAATATAATATAAATTATAGGTTTATATTGATTTTATATATTAATCAATAGTATTTATAAATAATTTAAAAAGCTATTTTTTTTTAAATTATATAACGTGTAATTAATGAAACCACGTGATATTAGAACTGTAAAATACAGAAATACTGTAGAAAATGAATGGACTCAACATTATTGGAATTTTATTAAAAATAATTTAGATAAAACATTATATTGGGAGGGATTATCAAGTAATAAAAATATTACAATGGATATAATAATAAATAATATTAATTTACCATGGAAATGGAAATATATTTCAAATAATATAAATTTAACACTTGATATTATTCTAAAATATCCTGATAAAGAATGGGATTGGGAAATTATTAGTGAAAAAGACTTTATAAATATAAATATTATAAAATCAAATAATTTACCATGGGATTGGATGAAATTATCAGAACATAAAAATATTACAATGGATGATATTAATAATAATTTAGACTTACAATGGGATTGGTTTTTTATTTCAGAAAATCCAAATATTAATATTAATTTTATTTTACAACATTTAGATAAAGATTTTAATTGGAAAGCTTTATCTTGTCATAAAAATATATTAATTGATACAATTATTAATACAAAATCATATCTACCGTGGAAATGGGTATATATATTATCAAATCCAAATATTAATATTAATTTTATTAATAGATATATAAGTAATATTAATTGGAAACAATTATCTTACAATCAAAATATGGATATTAATAATATTATTAATAATCATCATGATAATCATTTTGATAATCTTTTGGATTGGGATATTTTAAGTTTTAATTCAAATATTAATATTGATATTATTAGTAGAAATTTAGATAAACCATGGAATATATATGCTTTATCTCAACATAAAAATATTACCATGAAAGATATTAATAATGTTAATTTGAATTGGAATTATAATAGTATGTCTTCTAATCCTAATTTAACAGAAGAAATGGTAATTAATAATCTTGATAAAAGATGGAATATTGATTGTTTAGCTGCACATAATAATATTACACCTGAATTTATTATTAATATATTTAAATCATTTAATTATTATTTATCTTCTAATCCAAATTTATCTTTCGAATTTATTAATAATAATAACTATGATTTTGATTGGCATTATATTTGTAGCAATAATTTTTCTGGTTATAAAAATCAATTTATAAACAAAAAATTAAGAGAATATATGGCTGCATATAAAATACAACGCTGGTTTACATATGTTATTGTTGATATTAAATACAAATATGCTAGAAATAGAATTAATAAATTTTATGATTTATATACTACTAAAAGATTAAAAATTAATTAATAATATAATTATTTAAAGATTTATTATGTATATATATTAATAGAATAATCTATAGATTAATCTATTAGTCCTTCTTAGCTCAGTTGGCAGAGCAATGGCCTGTTAAGCCAGAGGTCGTCGGTTCGATCCCGGCAGAGGGAGTTTTTAACAATGCCTTTTGGCTAGTTATCATCAATTGTTTGTTAATCACATTTTTTGTGATTAACAAAAAGTTTTATAATATAACAAATTATTTGAAAAGCCATAAAAATTGATATTTATTAATATTATATAAGTATTAAAAATATTAATATGGATAGTTCAAAATTTAGTGTAGACAACTTATGTAAACGCGTTTATTGTGATGGATTACGAACTTATAATATAGATATGTTAATTCATGAATTATATTGGAATAAAAAAGACACCGACAAATATCATATATCTCATCAATATAAGATTATTAATATTTTAAGAAAACTAAGTATTGAAGATATTAATAAATTACTAATATTGGAAAGACATTATGATTTTAGAAGTTACTTGAATGGGAACAAAGCGTTAATGAGTGCAATTTTAGTTAATTCCCAATTCAGTTTATACGATTATTTAATAAATAAAACTAATAATATTAATGTAAAAATAGACACAATGATTATATTTTTTAAATTAATAAATTTAGATTTTAATTCAATTCCAAGGAGAGAATTAGAATCTATTAAAAGTATATTAAAAAAATTAAAATCTAAATTTAGTGATGCAAATATGTTTAATAATAAATGGTGGAATACATTTACTAATAAATATGAAGATTGTTTATCTATTGCAAGAACTAAAGAATGGTTTACACTTCCAATTAATTTTAATAAAATAATATATAATTATGGAATTAATTTTTATGAAGATTATCTGAAGGATACTGGT
>JACCDO010922660.1_pt1 | contig 49975 bp, 29 predicted proteins | sample 7446101 | NCBI WGS metagenome assembly JACCDO01 (sample SAMN15323440, study PRJNA562643) | freshwater metagenome | isolation source: river surface water | place: USA:Blue River Watershed | collected 2017-08-16 | reverse complement strand
GGGTAGTTCCAGGTAACACTGTTGAAATCAATACCAACAGTTGTTTTTTATTCATATGCTTATTTGCTTCTGTAATACATTGCTTAACTATATCATATGAAAAATCTTTAGGTTCAAGATGTGCCGTTGGAGCTCTACCGTCGTAGGAAGGATCATGGGGAGTAGGAACTGCAATGAAAACTATATCTCGATCAGAAACTACATCTTTTATACTGTTGCATATCTTTACATACTGTGTTGGATCAACTGTCTTTATATCATAACCCGAAACACTGTGTCCTTTTTTTGCTATCTCTTCTGCACAGGGTAAACCCAATTTTCCTAATCCAATAAAACCAATATTCATAATCTATCCTATAAAATCAATTTCTATTTATTGCTCGATCAGCTAACTGTAGTAATTCTGTCTTGAAATATTCGATGTCTTTAAGTGCGGTATAAGTGTCGGACACAAATTTATTGTTCATAGCTATTTCTGGCATATATTCGTTGTTTACTGCTATTGTTATAGCACGTTCAAAATTATGTTTCATCTTAGGTAAGATTGCTCTATATAATTCATTATAATCTTTTCCTATAACATTTTTTACATTTTGCATTATTAGATCTGTTCTTTCTTCTACGTCACTGCAACTATCAAAAGAATAATCAAATATTTCATCATATATTTTAAATCCCATCTTTTGAAATTTTTTATAAAAATTTTTCGCTGATTGAACTAAAAAAGGTTTATGGCACATCAACGGTATCCATGTTTTTTCAGAAAAATAAATCCTATTCTCTGTACATTCTGATACAACATTCATAAAACTAAAAGCCCATTCTTCGGGAAGACCGTATGAATTTCCCCTGATTTGAAATTCGTCAGTCAGTGACATTCTAGTCGGAGTTTTCCAATATTTCCATTGATAAGGTGTGCTATCATTGTGCCAGGCTACTGCTCCTTTATCTATTAATTCATGTTTACTCATATAATCCATAAAGACACATCTATGACTATGAGGACGATTATTCATAGATATAAAAGGATATTTGTATATGGATTCTATAAAACTGTTATCTTGCACAAATTTGTTATGCTTCATAGATGACAGTGTGAAAGAAAGATAATACGATGGCCAAAGATGTGTATAAATTTTATGCTCGGGAAAGTGATATCTGGTACGATAAAATTCCATATCAGCCGATCCAAATATAAAATGTACTTCTATATCATTATCGACAAATATGTTTTTTAAAATATCAAAATCGGCTGACCAGGTTCCTGCTATTTCGTGTTCTTCAGCTGCCCATATATTAATTCGTTTAGGAGAATGTTTAGCTATCTTGTCAGAAATAACTTCTGGAATATTATCAGTCCATACATTTAAATTTAAAACTGTTTCAGTCATTTATTTTTTTTAACCCAGGCTTTACCAAAATTTCGTCTACGACTAAAATATATGTTCTCTAAAAATCTTTCCAATGAAATATTTTTATCTTCTAAAAAATCAAACTTGTAACTAGTTTGTGCTTCATAATCTGCATTATCGTGAAGATATCCTAAAAAATCATAATTAAATTTTTTCTGTATAGGATAAGATTTGACTTTATTAAAATCTATTACGTATAATTTTTGAAATTCTATTAACTGATCTACATCTTTATCTGGAAAACTTTCAAGCATAAACTGTTGTATTAATCCAAATATGTAATCATAAAGATTTTGACTGTGAATATGTAATGTTGTTCTGTGAACTAAGTTCCAGCCATGAACTTCAATATTCGAAATATCAGGATGATTTATTGATCCATTATACATCCAATTATGATAATATTGTTTAATATCTACACGTTCTTTTTCAAACCATTCATCTTTTTTTAGAAATTCGTAAAGTTTTTCGTAAAATTCTTTGTAGTCAATGCCATTACGTTTGTGTAAGATTCTGCTAATGTATGTGGTCAATCCGTTGATATGGAAAGTATTAATGAACCAGCTAAAGGCATGAGCTTCTAGCATATCTTCACTACTCATGTCTTTAGTAGATACGACTACCTCTACAGATTCCTTCAACTCGTCAAAATTATAACTACCACTCATATAGTCGTAAACTGGCCGATGTTCTATTTTAAACAACTTTTGTTGCAATAAATTCATCTCTGCATTTTCTAACATCTGTGCATGAAGAATAGTCACGCCTGTGTGATTACCCGCTCTAAATAATTTCCAGAATCCTTCTTTCCATGTTTCTAAAGTTTCTCCCGGCAGCCCTAGAATAACTTCAGTGTACACTGGAATATTATTTTTATCACACAATTCAAATATATCTTCCACTTTATGTTGATCGAGATTCTTACGCTTGATATTTTCCAACACATCTAAATCCATGCTTTGAACACTGACCGTTAGCCCTTGATTAAATTTAGGACTTTTGATTAGTTTCTTAACAATATCAATAACTTCTGCTTTTTGATTTTTTGCCCAGGCTACACTAAATGTGTAAGGGTATCCATATTTTTCTTGAACTTCTAAAAGTTTATCGGCAATAAGATTGTCTCTTTCAATAAACATTCCAAAGTTTGCATCGGTGATACTTACGAATCCACACTTGTTTTTTCCTATCCATTCCAGCTCAGCGAAAACTCTTTCTAAATTGAATTTCTTAACTTTATTGTATGTAAGGCTTCCCCAATCACAAAATGTACAGGCGTATGGACAGCCCCTATTAGTTTCTAATGTTGCATTCCACTCAACTCCGATAGTTTCTGCCATTAATTTATCAAATACCCCGGTCAGATAAGGACTAGGAATCTGATCTAAATCATCTATTCTACCTGCATCACCTGTGTTAACGACAATACCATTATCATTTATTAAAAGCCCTGAAATCTCTTTAACATCTGTTTTTAGAGCTAATGCTGTTAATAAGTTTCTTAGAGTAATTTCACCTTCAGACTTTATTACAAAATCCATAAAGGGATACTTTGTAAATAAATCTTTTTTTGTTATAGGAATTTCCGGTCCACCGAACAATAAAATTGCATTTGGATTAATTTTTTTTACTTCTTGCGCCACTGCATAATTGTAATTTTTGTTCCAAACATATGTGCTAAAAGCTATAACATCGTTATCTGCTAAACTTAGTGCAGTTTCTTTAATACTTGTTCTTTTCCACAGTAACTTATCTAGAACATAGTTATTCTTAATTTCATCGAATTGTTGTACGTAACTCCATAAGACTCCCACACTATAGGGAAGATAGTGGGCGTTGAATTCTTTTGGTCCTTGTTGAAAATTAGGTTGGACTAAACTTATTTTTTTAACTGACATAATAAAGTAATTTTTTTAAGTCACTGTTAAAAAAACAATGTTCATTGGTATAATTGACCATTCTATTATAATTATGATCTAATACTGGTTCCATTTGTTGTAAAATTGTTTCCCATTGCGTAAAAGAATATCCGCATAATTGTTCTACCAATTTTACGATCTTTTCTAATCTAAGTAGGTCGTTGATTTCTTTATCATAAGATTCGTCAAACCAAGGTTCAAAAGTTAAGAATCCCATTGTTTTCAAATGTTGTAACGCACCCGGTCTATTCCAAATTATAAACGGATGTTTTGCCAATATAGGCTTTACTTCTTTTTCAGTGAAGCCTACTGATGGCTCCTGTGCTAAAAGTGCCATTGTGCTAGAAACTATGCTGAAACAACTATTTTGATAAAAATTAATCGGTAATGAATTCATCCGGAATTGATTAATCGATAGATCCACGTCATCAACCTGTAATGGCAATTTATCTTCTAATTTATTAAATCCTTCTTGCATCTGCGAGTTCTGTAACATTCGTCTGGCTTCGTGTACTTCATTAGGCATAACTCCTAAACTTACATAGCCTTGATCAATTAAATTTTTCTGAGCCAGTAAACTCACTAACATTACTCTGTGCTCTCTCCATCTTCTATTTAATGAAATAAATTTTTTTGTTTTTTGAACTTTAGAATAATTGAAAGACTGTAAATCAACATCATGTTTTAATCTTTTGTAAACATGATGGACAAACATAACTCTAATACGTTTATTAATCGGTATGTTATTACTCAAGACGAAATCATTATATTCACGTTCAACATCTGCAGCGGCGACCATGTAAATTATTTTTTCATAAGGTACACTGATTTTCTTTCTGTATAAAATATTAAAAAAAAGATTCGTCCACGATTCGCACTGATGATTAAGAATTATGTAGGCATTGCCTGATTTTAATTCTTGATGCACAATAGGATCAAATTTACTAAAAATATCTTCATTATAACTATCCCAATTCCACATATTAATGTCTACATTTATTAGCCAAGTTTTACTAAAATCAATATGTTGTAAAGGAAGAATTCTTATATCTACATCTATATCATTAAAATAAGGTTGAATAAATTCTACCCAATAAGGATCACGTTTTCTATTATTTGCCGTAGTATTATATAGGTCATTATCAACAGACGTTGTTGTAATATCTAAAATTTGTAAAACTTTTTTATTCATAATTACGATCTGTACCTAGCCTAGGGTAAACATTTTTTCTATACATCGATATTATTTCATTTGGTTTAAAATTTTTTGATAATACAACATCATTCATTTCTTTAACAAAATCTAAAGTTTTTGTTTGTAAATGTAGATCAGGATATATCCACTGAAGATATAGCAAATGCTCTTCGGGAGTTGGATGATTGTCTCTATACAAAGATTTCTGCCACCCTACTGGATAAACTGGTCGTTCAGGCCTCGATTCCCAGTTGTTTGCGAATACAGTTTCTAACACACTAGGTTTTATTTGATGAAGTGAATTTTGATAAAAATTCAAAATGTAATCAACATTTTCTATTTTTTTAGTTTCACTGGATTCGCTATCAAAAGGAACCATAGACATAAGTTCAAAATCACATCCAATGTTTTCTAATGCCATTTTACAACCTGTGACTAGACTGAGGTCGCGCATGAGATAGCCGTGATGACAAAGATATTTTTTTAAAAATTTATCATCATACTCATTTTGAAAATAAAGATTTCCCGGAGTGATCCAACCTCTTTCTTTTGTAAATCTATCTTCTCTAGTGATATTAGAGAACATGATCATCACTAGATCATTTTTATCTATCTTATGATATATTATAGCCTGCATCAGTGCTTGAAAAATATAAAAATTTCCTGCACCGGATTGTGCGTAAATGTAATGGTCGGGAATTTCCTGAGCAATTATATTAGCCCAGGTAGGCCAACTGTAGTCAGTGAAACTGCATCCGAAAGCGAAGAAACGTTTATATTTAGAAAAAACGATATTTTCCATACAATAAATAATATTAGCACATTATTTATACAGTCAATTTATGCCGCAAATAAACCTAGAGATTCGACCTAACGAATATTTTACAACTAACCCAGAATCTATTCTAACCAATTTGTTAGAAAAATATAATGTTTCGAATTTGTTCTATGGATATATATTCCTTGGTTATCCTAATTGGCATGCTGAGAATATAGATCTGTTTCAATATTTGCCGATAGATTTTTTAGACAATTTAAGACATTCAAATACGTTATTGATTGTTGATTATACATTTGAAGGATTTAGTCATACGGAATGTCCTATTATCAACATACTTGAAAAAAATTGTGTACAATATAATATCAATCCTAAGAAAATATTTTATTTTTCTGGAAATTTAAAGGATAAGTCAGATCTGATAAATGTTATTCCAATTTTTTTATTAGACAATAATAATAACTTTAAGAATCTACATAGTGACATAGATGTAATACAAAAAACTTTCCTTAACAAAAAACAAAATGAAATTTTACTAAGTTTATCGAGACGTAATCGATTTCATAGAGTTATAGCTCATGCTATGCTTTTTAGCAGTGGATTAAAAGAATATTCTGTTATTAGCCAAGATGTGCTAACAGATATAAATGCTAATGAAAATCTTTTGCGAACGATAGGATTAAGTCCAAAACAATGGAAAAGATTCACAAAAAATTTACCATTAATAGCAGATGAAAATAATTTTCATATAAATGATCCATTTAACCATTTATTTGATTTACATGCTAAAACTTGTTTCAGTATTGTAAATGAAACATTAATTAACGACTGGAATGATACTAGTCTATTCTTTTCAGAAAAAATATTAAAACCTATAATTAATTTTCAACCATTCGTTATCTATGGACAACCAGGAATCAATCATGCAATGATCGATCTAGGATTTCAATTGTACGACAAATATTTTGATTTATCTTTTGATTACGAAAAAAATAATACATTAAGATACAAAAAATTATTAGACAGTATAGAAAAAACAGTTCATAAATTAGCTAATTTAGATGTAACTGAGCAAATGAACTGGAGATTCCAGCACTTAGAAATTTTAAAAAATAATTACAATAATTTTTTACTACAAACTCATAGTAATCAAGCAGGTAGAAAGTTCTCAAACATTATTTCAAAGCTTTGAACAATCGTCAAAAAAACTCACTAAATCGGGAAATGTATTTTTAAAATTTGTACTCCTGCGTTTATCGTATTCAATAAACCAATTATAAAAATCTTTACGCCCTTCTTTTATTTTTTGTTCACTATATATTGTGTTTTCCATGTAATGGACTACACGTTTAAATTTTTCATATTCCAGATGTGAAAATTTAGTTCTATCAAACTCATCTATATTATCTTTTATAAAATTTAAATGATCATACATATATGGCATGTATTCATCTTTAGGTAAAATGTTCATGTCGTATTGTAAAGGCTCTTTTAAATACGGAGTATCAAATCTAATCCGTTGCCATTTATTTTGATCATTGCCGTTGTATTTTTTTCTCCATTCTAAAATTTTACGTAATAAGAATTGAAAATTTGTGACTGTTAAAATATTAAATGTAATCATGAAAGTTACAGGTAAATTGGTTTTTGTAAGATACGTATCTAAATTTTTTTCCCACACAGTTAAATCTAATCCTGTACGGATATATTCTGCAGAAGTTCCCCAAGTATCTATACTGGTGAAAATTTTAAAATCTTTTATACACCCATGTTCTATCAAGTAATTTGCTTTATCAACTAATCTATCTATAAGAATTGGTTTCACACCAAAATTTGAATTTACATTTAACTCTAGATCAGGTAAAGGATTAACACTTAAATCGTCTAATAACCTCCAGGTGCTCTGTTGTAACAAAGGTTCGCCGCCGGTTATTCGTAATATAGTCAGTGTCTGACGAACTTCAGGCCACCAACGCCACCATGCTTCTACATAAGGATTAACATCTTCCTCATAGACAGTAAACCAATCAATGTCATTACGATGATTTTTGACCATGGTGTACGGGCCATAGTTTTTTATTTCTTTGTAGTAAGCACTACTGTGTTTGGGATGGCAATATCCACATTTGAAATTGCATTCATTTCCGAATGATATTTCGATATACTGAGGATTAATAGGCATTAACGGTTTTTCTTTTATGCTGTTAAATCTACTTTCTGTATAGATACTGGAATTACGTTCATGTCTATCGCTTATATATTCTTCTCCCAATGCTTCGATATTCCAGCAATATTGGCACCCAGAAGGTTTTTTACCTTCTATCATATCAGATCTTTCTGAAATTTTTTGAGGTGTATTATGTAATATACTAGGATCGTCGTTTAATTTTTCTAACGGAATTTTATGAGGAGGCGGATGATAGCAACTGTGTGTCTCTCCTGTCTGCATGTAAATGGTAGTATGGTGCCATTTAGCCATACAAAAAGTAGGACTAATCTCATTCATTATAGGAATGAATTTTTTAATTCTTGGAATATCGTTCATCAAATTCCTGTTTCAACCATTCAAAATCGTTTATCTTTTTGATGGCTTCATTATTACCTCTATTTTTTTCGCCGTATGCACGACCTGTAATAGCTCCTAGATATCCGTAATATCCAAATGGTACATTTTCGTTTAAAGTTGACCACTGTTCGAGACGCTGTAATGATTCACTGGAATCTTGCCTAGCAATAACTTGACTAGATAATTTAACACATTCTCTAAATGCGCTTTTCCAGGTGTTAAAAGGATCAGTATTAAATGCTGTTATATTTGACACAGCATTAACTAATTTAAAATTATTACTGATACTGGTTGTCATATCAGTAGATGTAATATCCATATTGATAGTTTTCTCTCTCGGTAATAATTTTACACCACCGTACCCATACTCGAGATCGTTGATAGGATTACGACTGCGCCAAACGTGTACGTGAGATCTTTCATATCTAGGAACCATATAATCGAAATTAAAATTATCAACTATTTTTGCATCACCGTCTACTACATAAAAAAGTTCTGTGGTTGCTATTTTCGCTGCTTCGATATGTGCTTGATGAATTCCTTTTATTCCATGTATTCTTTTGGCTTGAGGAAATTTTTTTATTAATTCAGTATAATTTTCATCAGCATTAGGTTCGTTATAACTTATAAAAACAATATCGTGTTGTATAGGAACTGGGTCCGACGCTACTAAATCTATTTCTTTTTTCTCTACAAAATATCTATTATTAAATTCTCTCTGAGAAATTTTTAAATTTTTTGGAAAGAGACAGATCCCATCTTTATGTTCTCCGTTTTTAAAAACATGAACATACATATCATCCCATTTTGTGGCTCTGTAAGAATTTAGATCAAAATCGCTTCTTACTTCTAAGTCATCCCAGATCACCCAAAACATCTTTGTAAAAGATTTTTTAGAAATGTCTACTATGCTGTTACAATTTTCTATAAATTGAGCGTTAGAAAAACGGCTGGACATTGCCTGCCTCTTTTCTTCACAAATTGTTTTCTCACTTACAAAAAAAATATCATACATTTCTATAGTATGTTAGACCTAAGTTAATTGTTTCATCGTATAAGTCAAGAGTAAATTTACTTTGCTGAGAATCTAACCACGGCCAATCTAAACCTAACTGATATTTAATTTTATTTGATAGTTCTTTGGAGTCATCTTCAACTGAAGTATGATTAACATTTTGTTCATATATGTTTCGTAAAATTTCAAAATCTCTTACGTCAATATAATTCCAGTCTGTACAATTAGTCATCCATGTTCCCATACGAGCACCAAGAATAGAGTAAATTCCATTTTCGTCATGAGAACCGACAGTACTCCACATACGCAATCTATGAATGTTATGCCACCAAATTCGTTCTTTTATTTCTTGCGGAGGAACCCTTACTCCGTCAAGTAGAGTCATCTTAACACCTTCACGAAATCCAGCTCGCCATGCTTGAAATGACGAACCTGTAATTATACTATCACTGTAAACACGGGGAAAATTTTTATACCCGTCTTCCCAGCAAAAGTCTACCTGTGCTCTTTCACTTTCCGAGTTTTCATGTGTTTTCATATTCAACACAAACTCTTTATTCCAAATTTTTAAACCACCATTGCCATAACGTAGTCCATTGACACTATTTCTACCGCACCAACCATAGACCTTGATCTTAGGATCACTCATATCGAGATCCAGATTGAAAAATTCGTGATATACTATGTTGTCCGCATCAACAGTAATAAACCAATCAGTTTCTGATAATTCTGCTGCTGCCTTGTGTGCGTGATCTGAACCTTTTATGCCGTGAACACGTTTTGCCCAGGGCACTTTGTTACACAAATCAGCATAATGCAGATCCGCATTTGGTTCATCATAACTTAAAAACACAACATCAAATTCAACAATTTTCATTTATATTCTATCACATAATTTTTAAATAATCGTCTAGTATAAACACTGAAACTATCATAATCTATATCTTTGATTATTACATTTTTTGCTATTAGATCACTTATTGTAACATCATGCATTTCATAAATCAAATTAGGATCATTATACGCTGTGATGAGAAAATTCATAACAGTGCTACCTTCCCATACAAATTTTCTTGTTTTAATTTTTTGCTTGGTTTTTTTAGTGCCGCCAAACTCTTCCGATAATTGAATTTTCAAAGTTTTATTTTTTTTACTATAGGTAAGATAAACATCATACTTTTCAGCTTCGGTATATTCTAATGATATAATCCTATGTAAAACATCATCCAATTTTATTAAAGTTTTTAATTCTGCGATTTCTAGACTGCCAGAATTAATATCAATCATACATTTTTCAATTTGTATTTCGGCATCAATTATAGATTGTGCCAGTTCTTTATCAATATAGATTTTATGTTCTTCGTTCTGAAACGTAAAATCTGGACCGACACTGATAACTTTACCTGTAGTGGGATTAAAAACTGCGACATATTTTACTATTGGTGGTTTATATTCTGCTAACCACTTATCAAAATCTTCTATTGTTTCCATGCTATCTCCTCCAAGATGCTTATCATTTCATCGGTAATTTTATCTTTTTCCACATAGTGTACGATATCATGTTGTTGATAATTACCAATTTTTAGATTACCGTTTTTATTAAGATAAAATCCAACGTGGTCACTCCATTTATCAGATGGCCAGGGCCAGTCTTGCATCATGGGTTTCATATGGACTATTTTAGGAAAATCTAAGTTGTAACTTACATCATCTGATATATCTAATATTTTTGCTGATAAAGCAAAAGCTTCATCTGTGCCAAGAACTTTAGGCTTATATTCCGAAAGAAAAATGTTAGAAAATTCTATAGGATTTTTGATTATATATCTTCCTAGTTTAAAAAAATTATCTACTTTTGTAGAATTCTTTTTAAAAAAAGTCCACATAGAATATAAATCCGGTAAATCGTTCTTGTCAAAACATTTTCTATAACTGCGATTTTTTGCTATTTGACCTCTATATGTATAAACTTGATTAGCAATATACAATTCGCTATTATCTATAAAATATTCTACGTAATGACTATAGTCACGTGTGAACAACATATCTGCATCTAAACACACCGTGTGTTCAAACGGTGTCAATTGATCCATCCACGAACGTCCGTCCCAAAATGTTTCTTGATTCCACTCAATGATATGATCGAAAACCCAAGGACTTTTCAGTTTATCAATTTGCTTTTTGTCATCAATAACTAATGCTACTTTATCATATCCTTCTTGCTGCGTATTTTTAATACTCAGAGCTAATGCATATGCTAACTTAAGATAATCTATGGATTGATGTTGTGCAACAAAAATTAAGTAACCAAAATTCATATTAGCTCCAACAACTTGTTGCTATTTCTTATTATACTTTGTTTATTCATAATATGAATATCCGTGTTAGATATTGTAGCAGCACAATAATTATTATCTAATCTATGATTTATTAAAAATTTTAATTTGTTGTTATCTACATCATACAAAATATCTTTATCCAACGCAGATAAAACAGGTGGTAATCTTCCTATGTTAGTTTCTTCAAATCCATCTAATATATGTTTAGTTACACTAAATGCTATGTCGTTTCTATATTGTCTACTATCATACCTATAAACATCGCCATAATGTTGATAGTTTTCTTTAACATGATTTACTGTGTCAAAAAATATTTTTGCATTTTTATTTTTATTAAAAATAACAGTTGTTGCCCAATATAATTTTACACCAGTTTCGCTGACATTTCTATCTAGATATCCTAATCTTTTGTTATCGTAAATATCATTAATAGCTTCACCGATCATTACATCATCATCACCTTCTAAATATTTTAAAAGATTATCAGTGAAAACAAAAAAATCGCTGTCTATGAGTAATGTTCTATCATAGGGAGTTAGATCCCATACACTGTTGCGATTCGTGTTAACGAACGGAACTGTCATACCTGCTGACCCATCATGTAACATTCTATGATTATTTGTTTTAGGTCGTTCGGTAATTATTATTTTTTCAAATACAAGTTTAGCTAAATTTAATTTGTCTGATTGTTTCATCCAATCTAACGTTGCCTCATCAGTTATTAACGAGACTGATATAGACAGATATTTTTTTGCTAGACCGCCACTGATTATGGCCATTAAGGCATAATCTACTGTACGATTGTTATGAGCGTAGATGACTATGCCGCGATTCATAAATCAAGTAATTTTTCCACCGACCTACTTTTTTTGATCTGTTCATACTGTTCAAAAAATTCGTTCGTAACTTCAAAATATCTACTTAATATTTCTTCATGAAATACTGAAAGATCTTTAATTAATATAGGATTTTGATTTAAATCTAATAACACCACTGATGAAGTTCTACCTTTATTGCACAGCATATCTACAAAGGTAAGCAAAGTTCTATCTATGTAAAAAATTCCACCACTGTGACCATAGGTCAATTTGGCTTCTGTACGTTCTTTTAGAGTTTTTTTCTGTATTGAAAAAGTCTGTTGATAATTAGAAAAATCCAATGCAGACTTTAATTGTTCTTGCATGATGCCTCCTCAATAAACTGCGTAGTTTATTTATGAGGGGCTAAGAACTGATTAATTAAAAGTTGAAATAGTTTTTCATTCTAGAAGTTAGTGCAGATATAATAGTCAAAGCTTCCGCAGTAGTAACTGCCACACCGCTGGCTTTTGACAATAGCATGGTTCCACAAATTAAATTAGTAGATGAAGACATTGATATGTAAGCATTTTGAATGTTAGTGTCAGCAAGAGCCTGACCATAACTTAAAGTACCATATACTGAATTCCACCGAGGATGACCTATTATCAAATAAAGGTCACAGACTGAAGCATCAAATGCGGCAGAAACAGTTCTAAAATAAGCATAAACAGTAAAACCATTACTATCAGCCCCATTTAATATTAGATCTGAACTAATTGCGCCAGAGCCATCAGCCCCTAAACCTCCTATTTTTCCAATACCAGTAGTGACACCACTGCCGGGTCTGTAACCGAAAACAGTGAGAGGACGCGATTCGGGGCCTCCTTTTGATGGGAAAACAGTTTCGTTAACATTTATATCAGGATCAGTGTATCCGAAAGTTTTATAAGTAAAATTACTATCTACTGTTTGTAGAGTTTTTCCTAATTCATATCTAATACACCGTGCATAATCAGTGCTATTTATAGGAGTGGAAGCAAGGCCGGGATTAATATAGTTTGTTACAAAACCACTATATACCGGCATTGTCCAGTTACCTTGATCAAACATATCACTTAGACCGTCTACTATGAGTTGATCGTAAAAATGTGAAACAGTGTTGAAACCGTCTAGTCTATAATTATAGAAGCTTGGATTTCTAAACTCTGTTCGGAAAGCATTAAGATATGACACCAATCCATCAAAGAATAATGATGGTGTGTATGTAGGAGTAACGAATGCTGTATAATCTGCAGATATAGATCCTACTCCTATAGTCGGTGTAGCAACTGTGAACACCGCATTGTTAGGAACCATTATACCAGTAGCATACTTGACATTACAAGTTAATGTAAGAGTTCCGTCCACTAAATCATGAGGTAGATATTCTGCAGGATTTGGAGCAAAAGGCCTTCCTACAGCAGTAGTACTTTGATCTACATATCCGTCAGTCCAAACTACACGTATCTCACCATAGGCTGCTGTGCCTGTACTATTGTTACTAACATCGGTGACACGTGCCTGTAATTGTATATTATTAGATCCGTAAGGACTAGAAGCTGTACCAGTGTAATATGTTTGAAAAGAGCTGGTTAGTCTATACCAATTTAATCCGTCAGATGGAGTGGTGCCGGTTCCTGGATTGTTTGCTCCAAATTCTTGAGTTCCCATTGCTGTTAACAAATTTGACCAAGAAGTATTTTGAGAACTAGAGGCTCCGCCCGTTCTCGAAGAACTTATCCTTATTTGCCCACCACTGTTAAAAAACCAACGAGCTTCATTTGCACTGGCAAAATAAAAACCTATGGTCGCACTGATAGTGCCGTTCCATGCATCTGTTTTTGTAACACTAATAGCTGTAGTTGTTGCGCTTTCACCTGCTGCAACAGTAAATCTGTTAGTGGTAATATTGTTAATCCAATCGTCATATTGTTTTTGTGGCACGTCTAATGTGCCTGTATCGGGAGTAAAAGTACTAGAATATCTAATAGTATTCCCAGCTACAGGAACAGCCATTGTAGGATTACTGCCGTTAACGTGCCGATAGGCATTGATAATATCAAATCTTAAGTTGGCCCATTCGTTAACAGTAACTTTGGCTCCTTCGGCAATGGCCGAACTATTAATGCGAGATGCCTGTCCCCATCCAAAATTACCGGCGCCGGTACCTAACACCGAAACAACTTTGTTTCTAATGTCGTTGTAATCTGCTGTAAGAATTTTACTATTGACTGCTGGCATGGGTTTATTTACTAGACTAGCTAGCGGTTATAGTAGAAAGTGAGTATGTCGGACTTGTAATGGTAAATGAACCAGATGGTTGCATTGATCCCGACGCCTTGAGTTCCTGTACTGCAATAGTTAAAGTTCCATCTACTACATCGTTTGGAGGAAACGTAGGTGGTCCCGGATTAAATGTATCCGGATCTACATATGAGTCTAAAAGTGTAATTCTTAATAATACCTGAGTCGCAGTTCCTGCTGAATTATCAGCTACATCACATCTAGCTTCCAATCTAAGGCTATTAGCAGAGTATGGTGTACTTAAAGAATTAGTATAACTCTGCTGATAAGAATTAGTCAATGTATAAAAATTTACATTAGGATTAGTATCAGCGCCAAAGGATACTGTTCCAACATTAGTTAAAAAATTCTTCCATGCGTTTACTTGCGATGTAGGAGAACCTCCGCTTATTGAAGGTGCGAATCTAATTTTGCCGCCGCTATTAAAGAAATATCTTGCTTCATTAGCATTACTGAAAGTCACAGTCAATACAGCCTGTGCCTGTGTACTCCACGTAGAACTATAAGTTTGGCTGGCTTTAGCTGTTACTACAGATTGATTTCCTGCGATATTGAAACGATTAGCTATTGCCTGTTCTAATAAAATATCATAATTAGTATTAGGAGATCCTGGGCCATAACCGATAGGATCTCCTACATTCACCTGAACAATATTAGGCAAAACTCCGTCTTGGTGTAACCTAATATTAATAATATCATATCTTAAAGCATCCCACTGTGCTTTAGTAATTGTGTTTCCAGAGAAAACATCAGCCGAAAGCACAGTTTGACCGTACCCCCTAGAAGCTGATCCTGTACCCAATAAAGACTGTGCTTTATCTTGTATAGTAACAAATTGGGCTGCAAAAATAGAAGTTCCGCTAGTCATTATAACACCAATACTTCAATTGTTTTTACACCTATATCGTCGCTGCTGTTTAACGCCACAGCAAATACATCGCCGGCATGCGGCACTGCTGCCACTGCTGTTCCGTCATTTCCTGCTATTAAACGTTGTCCCTTACGAACTGCACCGGTTACCTTACATGGAACACGCCCTTTTAGAGCAATATATGTACCACCTTCTAGATCTTTATTCATCATAAAAGCTGGATTAGTAGATACTACTCCGATAGCACGTTGTCCCCATTGGCAAGCCTCCACTTCATGATCGCCGTGTTCACATACAGATACAACTGTGCCTGCTTCATACTCTTTGTCTGTCAAATATTTTTCAGCTAAGTCGGCGTATCGAGCTGCGGTTGCTGTACCATTGAAGATATTCGCAGTGATATTTCCGCTGGCATCTCTAGCTGCAATACTGTAGGCCGTAGCAGACAATCTAGCTGTTCTATATTTGGTGCTAGTAGTTGCATCTGACCATACTGGATCTGCAACAGCATCTGTTTTATCTATAAACGTTCTATCAACTTTGTCTGCTATACCAATAAATTGATTAGCAACAAGATTACCGTTGGTATTTCTAACTGCTACCGTAGCCACGGCTGTTATAGGTACTGTAGCACTAGGTTCTAAATCTGTTAGTTTACTGGCATTGGTAGCTGTGGATGCCGATCCTGTAATAGAACCAGTAAGTGTGCCTACAATATTTGCTCCTATATAACCAATTTGTTTTGTAGCAGCATTAATCATTACTTCGTTGTCGTTGGCTAGTACATTACCTTTATGCACTCCTGTGCTGTTTCCAGTAATTGCGCCAGTAAAAGATCCGTTAAATGTTGTGGCAAATACTGTATTCCACCTTAGATCACTTCTTCCTAAATTATAGGTATTGTTGATTCCAGGAATTACTCCTGTAGAAGTAACTAAAGCAACATCTCTCTCGTCTGTGGTTTCAGTTACTGTTATCCTAAATGTTATAGGATTTCCTAATCTGTTTTCTACAATAACATCATCACCGTTTTCAATCCTAATTCTTAAATCGTTTCCGTCACCTACCTGAAAACCGGGATCTTTAAAACTAACTTCTGAAGTGAAATTACTTTCACCTGTTTTAATATATTGATCGGCTGTAAATCCACCTAACTTAGCAGCGTTAGACGCTGTGCCCCAGAAGGTAAAATCATCTGTGGAGATACCTGTTTGTGATTTAGCTAAGGTGATACCCTTTTTAACCACTGTAAAATCATCAATGGCATTCTTGGTATTGTCTAATGTGAATGCAGTTTTGCTGACAATAGCTATAGTTTTGTCATCGGCTATGACTTTTAAAATAGTGTGCGGGCCTACAGCAGTAGAAGGTGTGCCGTATACCACAGCAGGACTAATTATAGATGTTCCTAGATCTGGGCTAGCGATCGGACCAACTAGTGTGAATTCTGTTCCAGTATAGGCATATAGCTGTTTTGCTCCGGTGTCCCACCAAAAATCTCCAGTTGATAGTCCGCTAGGTGCAGTAGCACTGGCTTCTGCACCACTGGCTACTTTGAATCTAGAACCATCATAAAATTTCAGCTTTCTGGTGTTGGTATCAAACCAAACTTGACCAGTAACTGCTTTTGGAGGTGCGGTGGTATTTGCAAAATTCTCTAGTAAATGCAGAAAATTTTCGTTTTGAACTTCGCCGTAACCTGCGTAGTTTTTACCAATAAATCGCAGATCAGTCGTGGTATCAATTGTGCCGTCTGCGACCGATGTTAAAAATACACCGTTAAATTTATTAACTTCATATGCCATGCTGTTAGCCCCTAATATCTGTTATTTATTGTATTACACAATGCGAGCTGCTGCGGCCTGTCTTTGCTGCTCTAGCTCTATATATTCTGCATCAGTTAGACTAGTTGGCACATTCAATGCTTTTTGTCTAATATGTCTTAAAACTTTCCAATCTGTACTGTTTAAAAATTCACGCTCTAAACTATTGGCTAGATCTCTAGCTTTTTGTTCGGTCACGCTGGCTGCAACAGGCTTAACTGTTCTGCTAGGCACATCAAAATAATGTGTCTGCACTAATATTTGATTTGCCTGTTCGTCGGTTATTTCTTGTACCTGAACGCTATTTGGCACATTTGGAGCATAATTTAATATGCTAACAACAATATTATTTTCTATACAAACATAATGCATGATTAACTCCAAATAGCCAAATAATTAGCAGCCGGTGTAGAACGCTGTTCTGTGTTTTGTACATATACTCTAATTCTATCACCTAAATTACTCCAAGTACATCTCATAGAATCGTCGCCGTTTACTCCTCCTGCATAGTGAATAACTGCGATGCTTGGAATAAATGCTACTAGATCGCCCATAGTTTTACCGGATGGAGGAAATACATCAAAAAAGTTAGCATTATTATTCCACGATCCTACTTGATTAGTAAATCCGCTGGTACTGTAAACAGTATTGCCATAAGTAAATACCGTGGCGTTGTCAGTAGTCGCTATCTGTCTCCAAGCACTCCACGCATTAGTTGTGCTAGTGTCATCATTGACTCTAAAGTATAAACCTGTAGGAGCGGATTCTTCGCTGTTCCAATTAAAGGCCAACTGTCCAGAATATACTCCTCCGGGCCCTGACACTGTGATACCGCCATAATATAAACCAGGAAAATCGCTGCTATTGTAGGCGCTGAAGCCTCTAATACTGCGTTGTGGGAACGTATTAGGACTAGGACTTTGTACGCCTGTAGAAAATTCATCATAGTTTTGAATGTTACTGATAGATGAATCTACATAAGACTTAGTTGCGGCATGTAGCGAAGAACTAGGATTTGCATGTAAAGTTAAGAACCCAGTCATTGTGTCACCGGTCTTGGCAACATTATTACTTGAAGAACCTGTTACATTACCTATTAAGTTTGCAGTGATTGTACCTGCTGAAAAATTACCACTGGCGTCTCTTGCTACTATCTTATTTGCAGTGTTAGTTGTAGATGCATCTACAGAAATTGTTACAGGTACTGATGAATTAAAGAAAGAAACTGCACCGCTGGTAGATGTGTTAATCATATTAACATAACTACCTTTATTCAATTGTTCAGTGTTTAACGGTTGCCAACTTATGGAACTTGCCTGTGCTTTCAAAACATAACCAGGAGTTCCCAATCCCAATAAAGTAGTTGTACCTGCAGATGTTTGATAAGGTATAGAACCAGCGCCGCCGCCTGCTATGTTTGTCGCTGTAGTGGCAAGCGTTGCTGTATTGGCATTACCATAAAAGTTATTAGCATAAACTCCGTCAAATTTATATCCAGTAATACCTAAATTAGTTGTGTTGTCACCAATAACAGCCGGGGCATTAGGACCACCTAAACTTAATGACCTAGATGCATTTACAAATGAAATATCTGGACCACTAGATCCCATATCAAAATTCAGTGTACCAGTAGTCGATCTTAAAGTAGGAGTACTTGAATCTACAAACAGGCGTAATTGACTGCCACTACCTATTAAAATCCCAGCGTTAGCTACATTAAGATTTGTTAATGTACCTAATTGTTCTAAAGAAGATAACTTTACATCAGCGTTAATTTCATTTCCAGTTAATGTTCCTGCGCTGGCTGTAACTGTAATGTTTTGTGTGCCATCAAAACTTACGCCGTTAATGGTTCTGGCTGTTGCGAATCTTGTAGCAGTTGCAGCGTTACCTTGCAATTGCGATCCGATGAATTGATTAGCCTGTACCACATTAAAAGAACTTGTGCCCGATGTAGAAGTAACATTGCCTGTTAAATTGCCCACAAAATCAGCGGTAATTGTTCCTGCAGAAAAACCTCCGTCGCTGTTTCTAGCAACTACCTTGCCGATTACATTGGACGGAGTAGCATCTACACTCCATGTTCTTTCGACACCGCCATCAAAATCAGAACCAACAATATATGTCCCTTTTCGTAAGAAGTTGGTGGTAGATGATTTAACAGTAACATCCATTGTACCGTTAAATGGCACTCCGTTTATTAATCTCGCGGTAGAGAACTGGTCGGCACTATAGGCATTGCCGGTTATGCTACCGTTTATTTTTGCAGAAGAAGATAAATTAATACCTACTTGTAAAATATTAGAAAATCCGCTTACTGAATTACTAGGATTAATTGTAAATGTTTGATGTGTACAAATTGCGAAAGGCACACCGTCTGTCTCTAAAAATATAACCGGTCGTGGGTTTCCGGATAAATCATCTAATGATGCTGACCTAGCTCTAGTCGATGCAAATCCGTTTACTGATTCAGGTCCAACAAATCTCCACTCAGTGCCAGTGTAGATGTGCAATTGATTAACTGGGGTTTTAAGCCATAATGTTCCTGGATTTGAATTAAGAGGTGTAGTAGCACTTACTGTTGCTGATCCTATTGGATTCCATTGAGATCCGTCGTAGGCGTAGGCAGTATCTTCTGCGGTATTGAACCAAATTTGACCTGTAATAGGTCGAGAAGGTGGAGCATCATTAGCAAAATTTTCTAGGAGGAAAACAAAATTTTCATTTTGCGATTCTCCGTAACCGACATAATTTCTTCCAACTAGGTTAAGACTGGTGGTGGTATCGAGTGTACCATCCTGTAGTACAACTAATTGCGCTCCACTAAATTTGTTTATTACATAGGCCATTTACGCCGCTCCTGATTCTATTATGGTGGTAAAACTGTATCTGATTGCCATGCCCAAACACCGCCCACGATTTGAAACACCTTGATAATTCTAGTAGTAGAAACACTGGCTGCTGCAATTGTAGCTAAAGGAAAGCTCACATTTGTTACCGCAGGAGCAGTTGCTCCTCCTAAATTTATTAAGAATGGAGAAGTAGAAAATGCAGGAGGTAAAGCATTAATGTCTAAACTCTGAGCGTTATTGTTAATTAAGTTACATAACACTCTAGCTGTCGTTCCAGCTCTAAATTCTGCTACCGGAGCTAAATTATTTAAAATATTAGTAATGATATAGGTATTATTTTTACCGTCAGACAAATCAATACTAAAAACCAATGTTCTAGATTCTACTTTGTTGTCTGTGTATTCTTTAGTTGCTGCATCTTGCGCTGATACTGGATTAGCCAATCCTGTTATCCTTGGACTACCGATCAAAGCAACATTTCCTGTGCCGTCTGGTTCTAACTCAATATCAAAATTAGAACTCACTGTGCTGATTCTATGGTTTTCTAATCTTAGCTGTGCTACCGCCGGTGCCCCTGGTCCCACATTAACCACTGTCTGTGTACCGAAAGAACTTACTCCCGGAATACTAGTGATAGCAGATCCCAAACTGGTACCATCAATTACTTTTACTCCGCCTATATAAAGTTCTTTTCCTGCCGCTAAGTTAATCGTTTCGGAAACTGCTAACCAATTATTAGCCTGACTATAAGCGATAGTTTTATCGGTATCACCTTTAATGGTTATACCTGCTCCGTCTGCTGTGGCATTAGTTGGAGCAGACACGTTGGCTATCACAACATTTTTATCTTCTACTGTAAGTGTAGAAGTGTTTAACGTTGTTGTTACGCCCTCTACTGTTAAATTACCAGTAACTACTAAACTACCTCCTGTAGTTACCACACTGTCTGGATATCCCAAATACAATCCAACTGTTCTATCACTAGCATCAATGACCATAGCATCTTCTTGGTTGATGCCTTTTCTTACATTCAAAAACAAGTTTTTATCAGTGGCTGAATTAGATATAAATGCATCGCCGTTATTGACATAAATTTCAGCTTGTCCGGCTGAACCTATAACAACACCTAAGTCGGTGGTTATTCTAAGCTGTCCGTTAATAGCATTAGCACTATCAGTTCTTACATAGGTAGTAGATAATGCTCCACCTAATCTATCGCTGTTAGTAGCTGTTGCTCTTATTTTAAAATTTGCTAATGTACCTGCATTAAAACCAGGTTCTACACTACCTGTATAGCCAATTATTTCAACCTTGGGAGTAAAACTATCTTTACTAAAAATTCCTAGAAGAATACCGTTATTGTATAAACTTGTTATCACTCTAGTCTGATTAAGAGTATCTAATATACTGTCTACTCTAAATCCACTTAAACCCTGCGTCGAACTAAACGCCGGAGCTAATAAAATAGGATTGGTTCCGTCGAAAAAATATAATTGTTCTCTAACATCATCAAACCACAAATCACCAATAGCTAAAGTAGTAGGTTGTGTGCTAGAAATAGTTGCAGAACTCACTGGTACAAAATCTGTGCCGTTGTAAATTTTAACTTTGGATTCGCTAGAATCGTACCATATTTGTCCTTTAATAGGATTAATAGGTGCTGTGGTATTAGCAAAGTTTTCGAGAATTTTAATAAAATTTTCATTTAGAGATTCTCCAAAACCGCTGTAATTTTTCCCAATTAAAGTTATATCAGTGCTTAGATTGTCAACTTGACCGTCAGCTACTGTAGCAACAATTGTTCCGTCTGTTTTATTGATCTGATATGCCATAATTCATTTCCGTTTAGAATGCCGGCGGTCCGGATCTAATAATGTAATTTAAACTTAAGAAAGGATTCATTATACCAATAGGCGTACTTAGTGTAGTGCCTGTTGGTTTTTTAATTCCCCCCGAATCTTTTAAGTACTGTGCCTGACCCGGAGCAGTAGGACCTAATCCTGTAGTTGCATCTGGATCAATAGTAGTTGTTACCGCCACAGCAGAATAATCTTGTCTAGAAGATTTTAAAGTATGACTGTGCTCAGGCAAGTTAGCCAGTGTCAATGTAACAGAACTTCCTCCGGCACCACCTCCTAGGGTTTGTGCTAAAACGTCTGCTACGCGACCAGCTGTGCCGCCACCGGCATCAACATAACCACCTGTGATAATAGGAACTGTGCCTCCATTATCCATGTTATCTCTACCAAGAGCGAATCTACCTCTTAAATCTGGCAGTCTAAATGTTCCCACACCAACCAATGGTGCAGCACCGTTAAATGTAACGCCTATTATATCATATAGATCTGAAAATTTAGCTCTTTCAACTTCCGAACCGTCGCATAGCAAGTATCCGTCTGGAGGTTCTGCTCCAGCATATGGTAATATAGCACCTATTGGAACAGCAAGGTCCGCTAAGAAATTATCTCTAGTCTGTTTTAACAAACCAGAACTAGCTAGAGTAGATTCACTAGGTCTGTAAGTTAGGATGAAGTCACCTTTTTTACTTCTGTTCGGTGCCGGTTCTGCTTTTGAAGCAATAATATTTGCTGTTAAACTAGTATTGAAAACTTTTGTGTAACTACCAACTTGGCCGTTAAATTGAATAGCTGGAGATACAACATCGCCAGCTAATTGAAAACTGGTGATATTACTAAGAGCGGTAGCGGTATTGGCATTACCACTTATGTTACCTTCTAATACTCCCTGCACTGTATCAGCAATTACTGTTTTGGCTCTAATTACATTCCAACGTTTTAGAGCCGTTCCTAAATCAAAAGTGTTTGTAGTTTTAGGTTGCACTGTATTTGTCTGTAAAATACCAGTAACATCTATACCGTCTCCAACAATTAAATTTTTAGTAATAGCTGCACCGCCTATCGTTCTAAAAGAACCATTACTCAAATTTGTACTGACAGTATTATTATTAACAATAAGTGCTCCTGACAACTTAATGTTACCATCTACATCTAATGCTTCGTCGGGGTTCTCTTGATTAATACCTACACGATTTTCGACCACTCTTACAATAGTAGATGCAATTCCGTTTCTGTTGGTTTGTATATCAATAGAACTACCAGCCGCAGAATTATAAATTCTTGCAGCAGTAGGCGATGCTGCCAAGTTAAATGTTCCGTCTATACCAATTGTAACACCATTATTATTTCTTACATTTAAACCAAAATCAGTAGTGTTGATAGTATCTGTTCTTAAGAATTTTCCAGATTCAATTGGTACTCCGCCGATGGATAGGGCTTCGGCTGTTTTTGCTGTACCATTAAGTATAGGTAAAAAACCGCCAACGAAATTGGCTATTTCGGATGAAGTATCTGGTGCGGAAATGTTGATACCCGATCTTACTGTATCAAATCCCGGAATAATAATTTTTGGTGTGAAACTATCTTTACTGAATATAATTACAGGAATGTCTGCAATGTAAAATGTTAAAATGAATCTTGTAAAGTTATCAGAATCTGCAACAGATTCGACCACTGGTCCGTATCTCAATCCGTCCACAGAACTTTCTACTGGACCCACTAAAATCCATCGTGTGCCTGTAAAGATTCGAAGCTGTTGGTTAACTGTGTCAACCCATAATTCTCCTACTTTACTTTCTTCTACATCAGGTTCATTCACACCTTTTTGGATTCCCGAAGCAGCCTTCCAGTCTGTATTATCCCATAACATCATAATACCGTTGGCGCTGTCGTACCATAATTGTCCTTCAACCGGATTAACTGGTTGGGACGGTGAAGCAAAATTTTCTAAAAGGTGTAAGAAATTTTCAGCTATAATCTGTCCATATCCAGTGACATTGCGTCCAGGAAAAGACAAACTTGTATCTGTACTTGAAGTATTATCAAATACCGTGATAGGACTTTTATTCGCTTGATCCGTAAAATTAACGATATATGGCATGATTAAACCTCAGTAAACCCAGTTAGACTCTGTATTCTAATAGTGTAATCTATTTGCAAGAGTCTATTCAGCGACTTTTGTACAGGATGAAAAATAACGTGCGTAAGTAATTTTCCTTCTGTATTATCGGGTCCCTGACTTTTAAGCCCTAGTTCGTCGAAAACGAATTCACCGTTCATATCTACGCTATTGTCAAATGCTTCTTGATCAAGAGGTTCGCCGTAATCTAATAAGCAAGTTATTAAAATATCGCTATATGTAGCTCCACTAACATGCCTAACTTCCATTTTGTTTCTTACTGGATCAGAATTTTCTGTAGCATTTTGATCTACGATTTTTTGATAAGTTTGATTATATAAACTGGAATTTACACCTACAGTATTAGGTGTCAAATATGTAATTAATCCTGTTGGATCAACCACTGTTCCACCTGTTCCAAATACCATCTGATAAACAGTTCCGTATCCCTGGTTAGAAAGACTCTGCACCATGGCAACACTCATATTTTCATAATGTATAGCGTTGCGTTTATCCACAAAAACCTCTTTGGTTTCTGGATCATGAATTTTGATATGTCCTTCAAAATGAAAGCCGCCTGTTTCGTTGGGCTTAGATTGAATCATTTCCGAAACTTTTTCTATTTTTTTGGGCATGTTATTCTCTTGTTGTTCCATTATCATATATTTATTCAGGTAAGCTAGTGGTCTTTTTACTGATGAATTTAGCGATTGCTGTTTCATTTTCTGTTAGAGCAATCCCAGTAGTAGCAGTAGTTAATCCTCTATCGTACCATGTATTTCCTTTACGTTTAATTACAGTAATTCTAGTACCTGCTGGCATAGGCTCTGTTAATCTTATAAAAGCTGTAGCACCGTCCACAGAAAATTCAGCTTCCTGTGTAATATCTGAATTTGGACTATCCGGACCATTAATCTCAGACCAAACTACCTGCGGATTTTTATGTAGCCTGCGGCCGGCTGCAAAAACTTCTATATGATCGCAAGGACCGTAATCATCTGGTATAGAAATTATGGACCAATATGCTGTGTTTGTAGGCACGACTTCTGCACATCTTTGAATATTGGTGTAATATGATCCTTGATATAACACTAGGTCTCTAGGATTATAAAAAACCGGATGATTTTGTGTGTTTCTAGCGAGCCACTGTCCTTTATTAACGTAGAATTCTCTAGTTTGCCATCTAGACTTGTCAGCTTTCACAGGAACATAATCCAATGGGCCTATTAATAATGTACTTCCATCGCTTACGAAATCTGTTCTTTCCTGTACTTCATTGTAAGGTATTACTTCTTGATAACCAACATCTACTACATCAGTGTCAACAACATACTGCTCGCCTATTGATGTTCCCTGTGCGCCTCTTCGAAGCTGTCCTAGTATATTGCCATTTTTAGTCATGTACTCAATTCTTTCACCGTTGATTAAAACTACTCCGGCAAGATTACGAGTGCTAATAGGTGTGCTTAAATTAGTAGCATCATTTACTTCAATTGATGTATCATAATAATTCAAAGGTTTTACAAGTTTTACTTCGCCTTTAGAATATCTGTTGTAATGATACACATTCAACATATCCTTGTGTATTTCATACGCAATAGGTAAGTGAAAAACATTTCTACTAAAAGTGAATGTTTTAATTGTATCTGCTGAAGTAGTAGGAACATTTAAGTACACTACAGATCGAGGAAGAGATACATAAAAATCTTTTTCTTGTATCAGCCTTTGATCATTTTTAAACACCCATACGTAACTTGCAGATAAAGGTGTTCTAGATAATTGATACTGTACTTTACCTCCAGATTTTTGATCGGCAATAATATCTAAAGAAGGATATTCGGCAAACCATGTTACATCGATCTTAGAACTTGTTGAATCTCCAGTGAACCCCATATCCACAGCAGAATCAATTACTACATTATTATTAACAACTGTATATTCAACACGAAGGTCGTTTTCAATTTTAATAACATCACCGACAGTCAATGATCCAGTATCAATCGTAAGTGTTTTTGTAGGTCCGTCGAACACATAATCTGTAATAAATGCAGCTGGGTCTCCGTTAATGTATACTGAAATGTTACTAGGCAATATACTTCCGCCAGCTTCAAGAGGATCAAGCCCCAAGATAAACACATTATTTGTCCCGTCATATACGTCGTAAATTGTATCAGGACCTTTTAGAACTTTACCATTTACTTGTACTATCATAGAACTAGCAGCATTACCTCTTACTAGATTAGTAAATCCGTCGAGATCAAAGCTTCTTGTACTACCCTCAAAATAGAATGTTTGAGTATTAACCTGAACTATGGCCAGACCTAATGAATCAACATCAGAAGACGATTCTAAACAAACAATTTTTATAATATCACCGGCTGCTGGTTTAATTCCGAACTCGATCAATGTTCTATTTTCTACATCGATGATACCAGAACTATTTTTAAATCCAACGTCAACTCTTACACCGTTTTTGGTAACAAATACATTTGACGTATACTCATAATTTGCATTGGTCAAAAATAAATTTGTTTCCCCATCAGCTACATAGTTCTGATAATCTAGGATACCTACTCCACCTATTCCTATAGAAATTATTTCAACTTTTGATAAAGCGGCCGGTGCTGTGGTAAAAATAACATTGTAATTTTCTATATCAACGGTAAAATCAACGTCATGTATTTTGCCAACATTATCTACATAAACAAAAACTGATTTATTTTCTAGTATAGTTTGTCCTATTTCGTAAATTGTATCAGTACCATTTGCAATAGTAATCTTAGACTGTAATGCAGCAGATTTAGACACCGAACTCTGAAAAACTTTTATAGATAAACTTTCTAATACCTGTCCTGGAACATTTTCTTCAGGAGCTGGAACATGGTCGGGTTCTATAAATTTACCGCCAGTAATAGAAATTTCTTCAGCTGTTAAACCTGTGGCTGTTACATAAGATCCGCTTATAGAAGATAAAGATCCACCGCTTAATCTCGTGTCTAAGAGATTTTCGTCAGTAATAGTAACTGCACCGTCGCTTTCGATTGGCCGGAAAATTAAAACGTCTCCATCTTCTGTACCAATGTATTCTCCTATTTCTACAACATCATTACTTCCATCACCGATAAACGTAGGCATTTCTGCGTTAGGGTTAGTACCTGTGCTAGAATCTTGCAGTTGTGAATAGAATTCATCATCTATTCGAACAGTTATATTTGTATTTTTTCTCTTTATGTAAATATTAATTTTTTGTCCGGCAGCAGGCACATACGGTAATCGTATGTTCCCTGTACTACCGTCACAGACTACGTAATAATCTGCACTTGTTTCAACGCTATCCCAGTTATCTGTAAACCATGGCAACGCATCCCAACCGCCGGTAACTTCAAATGTAGTTCCTTGTATCTGAACACCTCCAAAATCTACACCGGTCATTAGCTGATTCAGTTCTTTACCTATCATACCAGTGCTAGGTGTGTAATAGAAATTAATTCTATTCACAGCATCTAATAAGTTAGAATTCTTTTCATAAGTTATTTCTATAACATCATTTTCTTCTGGGGCAACATTAAAAATTAATTTACCTTTCAATAAAGAATAATCATCACTAGATGAATAATATAAATTGATGGTATATTCACTATTCAATACCAACTGTTTATTTTTTCTAATTGATATTTTGCTTTTGTCTCTGGTAGACGCATAACTTAAATTGAATACTGCTGTTGTTCCCGAAGCGATGAAGGTTTCTGATTTTTCAAATGATTGATAATAACCAGTTTTAGTTATTCTATCAAACTTCATAGTAACATCAAACGTTCTAACTTTTGTGTCACCAATAACTGCTGTGGCTTTAGCCTGACGTGCGGTGGTAGGATTGCCGCCAACTAAAGTGATCGTAGGCGTAATTGTATATCCTGTTCCTGATGTAAGAACTTGTATTCCACTTACTTTTCCGTTTGCTATAAATGCCTGAGCTGTTGCACCGGCACCGTTTCCTTCAATTAATACTTTAGGAGGTGTTGTATATTGTTCTCCCCTATCATAAACTAAAATTTCAGTGATTGAAAAACCTTTGTTATCAGTCCACCATTTCCATGGATATTGATTTATTTGTATTAAATTATCAGTAACCGGTACAACTGCACCGTCTGATGTAGAATATGTAGGAGGAAGATCAAAATCTGCTACTGAAGAATTGTAATTTTCAACACTGTCATAGCGACTTACATATTCTCTTACAGTGGTCCTATAAGGTTTAACTTCATTTATGTAATCTTGATAACTGTCAAGATTATCGTTTTTATAATTTGTCTTTTGTTCAAATGGGCCGACATTATGAATTGCATTCAAGAAACTTGTTTTGAAGACCCAATCAACGTATTGTTGTTCACTTAAAACATATCTTATAGATGCAAAAAATAACTTGTTCCATTCTACTGAATAGTCGCCTGTGAAAATATCTTCTTTGATTGCTGTGAATATATTTCTAAGTTCTTTGGCATTTTCTAAATCATATATAGTTGTGTCAAATGGCTGAGCATTATCGAAACCTACACCAAATACTGTAGTGTCATATAATGATTTGTCTAGCTGAATAGTACCGTTTTTTCTGCTGACGATTTTATATCTATCTAAAAAGGTTTGCCCGGTTTCTGCTATCTTTTCAAATACTGCCCATCCGCCAGATGCATATTCTTTAACTCGAATGTAATCACCTATTTCTACAGCCGTGTTAATTTCGTCGTAGATGTTATTATATTCTCTAATAATACGCAAATTGGTGCTGTATCCTGGCCTAATCCAATCAACATAACTCCAATATCTTGTTGTATCAAAAGCCTGTGACTGACTGCGGAAGAAAACTTGACGAGTGTCATCCCAGGAGTAAATGCTCCAGAAATTATTAATAGTAGAATCGTTCTTTACTAATACAGAGAAGTATCTTACAGATACATTTACTGTACTGTATTTTCTTCCTCTGTTAGTTACAACTACAGCAATGACTCTGCCTTGTCCGTCTATATGACATACTGCAGAAGCATTAATACCGTCTCCAGTAATTGTCACCGGAGGTCCTAGATATACACCAGAAAATTCTTGATCAAAAAGTTCTTTAGGTCTATAACCAAACCCAGGATCAACAATATCAATAGTGTCAATTTCGCCATTAATAATATTAGCTCTTAGAACAGCTCGTTTTGTTCTGACTACTCCTACTGTTTGTAATTCGATATCAGTGTCAACACTTGTATCATATAAATTTAATAATTCACTAGGTTCTTCATCAACTAAGTTTAAATTAGTAAAATTAATAGTGTCGGCAAACATTTCCTTTCTAAGAACATCGTTGACATAATCTATTACAATCTGCAGAGCCAATGTTCTATTAACAAACATTGTTTGTCTTGGTCTAAAGCCGATACCATATTTTTGTTTTTCAGGAAGATTTAGAGCAGGTACTCTATTACCCGCTGCGTCTGAACCTACTAAACTATCTATCCATTTATTTTCTAATTTCAGCGAAGGCAAGCTATCTGCAACACCTTCAGTTAATAATTGATATTCATTATGTACAATTGTCTGAGCATCTAAATTATTACGTAACTGTATATTCAACAAAGCTGTATCTGATTGCATTACAGATTTAAAATTGTAAGTTATAAATTTATCCGACGCTACAAAAGCTGCAAAAGCAATGCCCGATGCACTGGGAGTCTCAATTAGGCTAGCTACTTCAGCTGCTGATCTAGTTCTATCCGGCATGTTTTGCGGAACCACTGCTTTGTTTCTAACCCAATAATAATATCGAGTTTCAGAGACTGCACCACTTATATTGCTTAAGAAAAATTTAACACTGTAAATGTTGTCGTTAGGATATAGAGGCTGGCCGCTTATACCTTGAGCTAATCCTTCATTGGTATCAGCCAAAGCGGCCCATTCGCTAGGTAATAATACAGTCTCCACCCATTCATAGATATCTACTGTTGACCCGGGTGCCAATTGATTCCAGTTTCCGTTACGGTAAGCACTATCTCCTTGTTCTGCATAGATAAATTTTGCGTTTGCAGTATTCCACCATAGTTTACCTACATTTTTTTCTAACCAATTTATCGCTGTATCTACTACTACTGAATCATCTCCTATGCTATAGGCAGCAGGATCGTATGGAGTTTTATACTTTATTTCTTGTTCAGCTATGTTTAAAACTTTTCCTTTAGCTGCGTCAACATAGTCAATGTCCTGTATTTTAACGTTCTTAATATTGTCGTAAAGTTCAATTTTCTTAATTTTACGAATATCTACTACAGGTTGTTGTTCAGACAATGTAGTCCATGACTTACTATCTGCATGTGAAACAAATAATCTAGCTATTCCTTGATAGCTATTGGTTATATTGTTTCTATAATATGGCGATCCTACGACTATTCTTGCACCTACACAGTCTACACTATAACCAAATGATTCGTTAGGTTGTAATTCAGAATCTAATTTTTCTGTTAGGAAAAATATTTGATCTTTTTTATCAAATACATAAACACCACCTGTAAATCCTTGTTCTACGTAGAATGTTGTTCTGGCATTATCGAAGGTTGTTCCTTCTAATGCGTCAAAGAAAACCGGAAATGGTGTTTTTGTATTTCTAGCTCCGACTGCAATCTTTTCGCCGTCGGGACTGACTGACACTGAAAAACCAAAATATTCGTTAGCATAAATTTCGTAACTTTGTAACCTTTGCTGTACTCTAAATTCTGTTGTGCTGGTATCTAATGTCAATACATATACTGATCCCTGATCAAGAAAATTTATATCAGCTTTAGGACTTGCAACAACTAAAGTATTTGCATTAGCATCCATGTCCATGGCAAAACCAAATTGATCGCCTGTGCTGATTACCAGGCCGCTGTCTATGTCAGTGAAGGATGACAAAGATCCAGCATTTATCATTTGGGTCAATTCGTAAGAATCAAAACTTGTTTTCTTATATACAAATACTTTTCCGGATGCTGTTTTAGTACTATCCCCTACTTGTTTCCAATTTATGCTGTCCGAAGGATCTTCATTTAAACTTCTATATGTAGAGTCAGGACCGATGTATACATCGCCTAATTGATAATATTGATAGGAATCAAGAGGAGAACCCTTGTGTCTTACAACTTCTCCTTCTACATATTCTACATCAGGTCTCCATAGTCCTCTATAATTCGCAAAGAACTCTCCATCACTTTCCGGAGCACCGATTACTAATATACTACCGTCACGACTCATGGTCATGGAAAAACCAAATTTGTCGCCTTGTTTTATTAGTTCTGCTTTTTGTGTATCTGTTAATAATCCCGTATACGCAAATTCTAAAGTAGAACCATCATCTTCTACTGATATATTTGTAGGCAAAGAACAATGAGTAGATATATTAGAAACCTTTAACCAGTTTTGAGATTCTAAAGTAATTGTACTGCCGTCGAATGTTGAATCATCTATAGCTGACCATAGATTACCCCGAACTCCCTCTGCTATAGGATCTGTCGATGCTTGCCATACTATTTCGCCTCGTTTATAAGATTCACTTATATCATATACGCCCCTGAACAGTGGATTTTCCATATGTATCCAGTCAGTGCCGTCATACTTGATTAGGTAAACTCTACCCGTACTGCTGTAAGAACCTACTGCTGAAACAGCCAAATAATATTCGGATCCATTAACACCTATACATATTTCAGAACCAAATTTCTCATTGTCTGCAGGTCTAGGACTAATAAATGCGGTTGTGTTTACATATCTTCCACCTATAAACTTATATACAGCAACCATACCTTGTTCAAAATTTCCAGGATTGCGGCCCGAAGTAGTAATAGGTATTACTGTTGTATGACGTTCCCAATCATCAGTATTAATTGCCGCCTGTGAACTTCCGTCACCCACTACTGTATTTGAATTTTTAGCTCTATATAATAAGCCTCCGTATAAAACTATATCGTCCTGTTCATAAAATACATCAGTGCCCCATTCTCCCATGAACCTGTTTGTTACTCCGCTGGCGGTTGGTGCTCCGACAATTAAGTATACGCCGTCGGGACTTATAGCCATTTTTTCTCCGAAAGATCCCACGGCAATGTTGTAAAAACCAACAGGAGGAGAAATAATCTGTTTAAGTACCCAACCTTGTTCCGATTCAATATAAAGATTTACAAATCCGGAACCAGGAATACTCATGAATATGTGTTTTAAATTATTATCATAGATAACTTTTGCGCCAGCATGTAAGGCGACCGAAGTTCCAAAATCACTTACAGAAATTCCAGTATAGAGTTTATTTTTTTCAACTACTTCCCAATTATTGTGATCATTGTCATCTATGAAAATTCTAGACTTATTTTTTAGCAATGCAGAAACGTGCTGGTCAATATCTGCGTAAGTTGGATACCTTGCATTTGTCAGTAATTGAAGATTAGCAGTGGTGCTATTGTCAATTACAGGATCAGAGATTTCAGCAGAAACTTCTAAAGTTATCCCGGTGTTAGTAACTTCAGTGACCTTAAAGAATCCTGTGAGATTTTCAATTTCTCTAATACCTATGTAATCGTCAACTTGAACTGTATGAGGACGATTTAGTGTTATTCGAACAATGGTATCGTCCACTCTAACTACATCGATTACATATAACAACGGTGATTCATTTATTCTAAAAACCGCCCAGCTGTCTTGATAAAATGTTACCCATATATGATCATTTTCATTTATCGTGTCAATGTTAAGTGTGGTAAGATCCTGCATAGTTTTAACCACGTGTTCATAATGATCATTGGTCAAATATCCTGCTGTCTGAGAAACTTCTACATCATTTGTTAAAGGAAAGATGTCCTTGGTGTATGGAATTGGAGATATAGTAAAATCATCTGCGGTTAGTCTATAATTTTGATCATTGGCTCTAGTGTCTGCAATAGCTTGTATTAAAAACATTTGCGGATTAAGCAAATACTTGTTTTTGATCAGTTGCATTTCAACTTCGGAATATTGATCTGTTCCACCAAACTTTGCCAGTAAAAACGCCCATTCTTCGTTGAGCTGAATACTATCGGAACCAGACCTACTCAGTTTATCAAAAATCTTTGTAACACTGTTTGCCGTGCCTTTTTCTCTAATGAATCCTTTGTAAATTTGAAATTGACTTACTGGATCTTCTGATAAATTTTGTAGATAATCTCTTTGTTGATAACCAATTGTGTGTCTGGCTAGACTTCTCTGGCTTTGATCTATACCATTCGTGGAAGTTTCAAAATAGTCACTGAATTGTTTAATTTTGTAATCAAAATTAGCAACTAATTGTTTTGTCGGACTAGAATCTAATTTAGTCCATAGTGTATCATTGAATGTTTCTGTTCCTAATTGGTTGGCCAGGCTTGTCCAATTATAACTCTTATAGGAAACGATATCACCTAATTTATAATCTGTAAACGGTTGCCATATAGAGATATTGACATTGTCGAATAGAAATCCAGGACTTGTATAATCGCCGTCCCAATCAACAGTTCTAAATGACTGCATTTTGATACGACCTTGTCTATACCCTGTTGTCTTATCGTAAATGATATCGTTGAAAACAGTTCTGTCATCAAACACTGTAACATGCTCTTTTAACACATAATATAATTTTAGATAATAAATGCCGTCAGTGGTATTTGTGGTTGTGACTGTTACATTTTGAAAACTTCTATTCACATTTAAGAATCTTATAGGCAATGGTTTTCCATCACCTTTCAAAACTTGATAATCATAAAATCCATCAAGAATATTATCAGCGACTCCTACAGGGACCGTCACCTGTAGTTTTTCAGCAGACGGACTTAGTGCTATAATTGATCCTAGTTCCCAATTGTGTTTTGTCCAGAACATAAATTCTTTAGCAGCACTTAACCAGTCTTGACTGACTTGATTTACTGGATCGTAGTTGTCAAAGATAAATCCTTGACTCTTCAACCACTGTTCGTAACCTAATAAGAAATCAACTACTTGCTGAATATTTGTAAGTATAGTTCCGTAACTTAATTGTTTTTCGGAAAGATTATTAAACGATCTTCTTCGTAATGCCTCAACTGAACCTTTTCTAGGGACTGACAACAATTTTTGCCAATTGTTTTTATCAAAGTCACCTCCGCTGTTATGTGTTTTTAGAGATCTATAAAAATTACTTTGATATCTTACTAATACTCCATTGTTGTAATTTTTATCTTGTATCCAATCCGTAAATTCTTCGCTGACGCCACCAACAGAAATAACTGGATCCCTATTGCTGGCCAGTGGTTCAAAATAAGAAAAATATGGTTTTACATCATCGTAACCGGTAACAATCCAGCCACCGCCTGTTTTTTCTAATATAACACCGCTATAGGTAACACTGTTTATTGGACTGCTTACATTAAAAATAATATCAAAATTTTCTTGTGGTATGTAAACGCTGGTTGTTGTAGCAGATGGATTTTTAGAATCTAACAAAAATTTTTGTTGAGTTTGATCAACAAAACCAGACATCCTATATGATAAACCACAATCAAGATTTTGTATTTTATCTTGCAATGTGTTAACATCTATTCCTCTAGATCTTACATAATTTATAAGATATTTTACCAAACCTATGTTCAATGTGTTAGTTACATTAGATGCAACATCGTTTAGGTTGATGAAAGTTTTTGTGTCTGTGTTAATATACTGATTTAAAGAATTTAGTGTAATCTTAGATCTATCGAAGCTATCTGTGATGTATTCAAACGGTTTCATTAGACACATGGCCGAAATCACAGCAAATGGCCACTCTGAACTAGATCTCCATGCATACTCGACCGGAGCTATATCTCCTAACACAAAACTTCCTCTATTATTAATTAAAGAAAAATCCTGCGCTAAATTTGAATCAAGCGGACTTAATAATTTTCCATCGCCGTCAACAGGAATATGACTCAGCAATGTAGAACGCTTATATCTCTCATATTTTCCTTTTCTCTCGCCTTGTCTAATATGACCATTAGCTAAATCTTCCCATAGAATTAAATTGTTAGAAGTGTATGGTGCAGGTCCGTACTCGTCTTCCCACCACGTTGGTTTTTCACTGAACCCTAACATCTCCCAAGGACAGCGATGTGGCCTATCTGTATCATAGAACCACTGATACACTCCTCGCCAATAACCAGGAATATTCCTGGTTTTAGTAGGATCACTCATATTGCTGTATGTGTAGGTAAAAGAATTTTGACTATCAAAATATGTATTATTGGTATAATTGATATTTGTATTCTGTATCCATTTTAGAAAATCTTGAGATACGATTAAGTCTAATTCTTTTTTAGAATATAATCCAACTCCATAGTAACCGCTTACAATATTGTCTATATCAAATATACTGCTGTCATATTCTTGTTTTATATTGTTGTATATTCTTAATTCTAATTCAAGTAATAAATCATCTCTAAAATCATTGAAAGCTATTGTTATGCTACCGTCATGCCCTTGAATAACATTCTTTGGTTCAACATACGTGTCATCTAGAAACTTCATAGGCATGTATTTTTTATACAGACCCATAGATGTAGGTGTAGGAGGAATAAAATTGGTTCCTGTAGAAATATACTCTCTAATTTCTATAGTGTCTCCTACTTGCAAATTAATCGATAAAGATACGAATCCAAATGTTGAATCAAAAATATAATCTCTTGTATTGATTAACTGTTGTCCATTAACATAAACATAAACTGCTCTTTCACTTAGAGTTTTCAAATCAAACTTTTGAGACAGCGCAAATGTCTTGATACCCGGATCTTCTACAACAGTCACTAGGTCTGTAAATGCTCCTGTACCTAACATATCTGAATTTGCAAACGCATCATTGGATTTTTTAACTGCGGTCATGCTAGTTAAAATATCATCTACAAAATCAACAATATTATTATTGTAATCTATTTCTGCTGCACGTTTTAAAAAATTGTTTTTAAATTCAGTGTATGTTTTTTTAGCATACTGAATAGATTTTACAATGTTATGAGTTTTGTCACATAATGCCATTACTGCCAACGGAGCTATACCGCTGTGTTTCAAGAATCTTTTTGCGTATTTTTGATAATCTGGAAGATCGCGTAAATTACAATTACCAGGAACGACTCCAACAAAATCATTATTCCATTCAACTGCGCTAGAAAAATGATCTAAGGCCTGACCTAATGTAAATGATGATACAGCAGAATTCAGTGGATTTTTCTCTAACCCTACAGGAAGTTCATAATATCCCTGGTCAGGTTCTACATCTGCAATTATTTTAATTACGATTACATCTTGAACCGCAAATCGAGAAGAAAATGTAAACACTCCTTCATTTCTAGTCCATGTACCAGTGTATTTGGCTCCGTTCACATAAAAATTAATCCTAGGCTCAGATGTTAGCGATGTCCACTTTACTGTACTAAATGTTAATCTATTTGTAGAGTTTGTGATAACTTGACTATCTATAATAGGTTGAATATATTCGGTTCCTAATGGCACCCAGCCGTTAGCAAAAGTGTCAGTATCTGTGAATTTAAAATAACCGGTAGATAATTTCTTGGTAGTCGGATTTTTATCTAAATTATATACAAAAGTTTCAGTATCCCAATTCCAATCAAATTGTATGTCTCCAATATTATCAATATTTAGATAACTAAGCCGAAAACCTAATTCCTTATCTATCTTTCCATTACCTTCTTTATAACTTAATATTTTAGTTCCCTGGAAGGTATTATTTCCGTAGGTATCAGTATCGCTGAAACTAACTTTATTTTCATCATATGCGTCGAACAGTGGTGCTTGGTTAACAGAAGTTTTTTCCTGACTTAACACCCAGTCTGTACCATTAAAATGATACATTTTACCTTTATTGATATTGCCGCGTCTAACTAAAACGCACTGTCCAAGTAATGACTCGCTGTCGTTGGTTTCTCTTAAATGAATCTGCCTAGAATTTATATGTGTAATAAATTCAACAGTATAAATCTTATTATTAGCTAATTTGTCTTTGTCAGCAACAACTAAAATTCTAGCGCCTTCAAAGATAAATTCTCCGTCTATGTTATATCCCTTTGACCCTTCTATTGTAGAAAATACATCAGTAGTAGTAGTGTCAATATAGTCTACTGTTGGTTTAGCAATATCGCCGTGATTATATAGTTGTAGATTAGGTTTGAATTCTATGATAGGTCGTTTAGCTCTGGCAGCTTCAGAAGCAGTGAAATCTTGTCCTCTTAATTTGTAAGCCTGTTCCAACACACTTCTGTGAAACCATCTGTTATATCTACTCCAGGGATTACTATCATTTGAGTTTCTTGCGATAGTAATATAGTCTTTGAATGTTGCGTATTCTGTAGCGTCATCGAACGGCTGTGTATCAAATCCTTCATTGTCAAATAGAACCTCAGGAACTGTTGATGTTAGTACAGGAACAATTAGATCAGCAAACTTTGTCAAAGTTATCGCCGAGCCCACACCTTCTACTAACCAAGTGTCTCTAGAATATTTTTCAGGAGTTACATTTCCTGCAAATTCTATAATCATACCATTGCTTAATGCTATTCCGTTTCCGCTGGTATAGGCGGTCTTACCTACCACTTCTAAATCAACATTTACTAAAGTATTTTCTTCTATGTCGGCAATTAAAAATCTTCCAAAAATATCAGGAGTTATCATGCCTTGATAGTACAGCACATCCGGAGCATCGTATGGAACTTCAAATGTTAAAATTCCGTTTTCTATACCGTTATTGGTGATACCTTTTCTATATTCTAATGCATCTCCTTGGCCAGCCGGTTCAACGTACTGCCAATCCTCGCTATCAACTGTAATAGAGCTGCCATCTAGGCTGCTGGTATCCTTTAATGCTCTCCAAAGTTTGTTATCATAGACTACCAGGCTTCCTGCAAAATAACTTCTTCCTGGCTGAAACAACAAAGATCCGGTGTCGTAATTTGTCCTAATTGCAAACCCCTCACCCGGAGCATTTATTCTAAATTTGTATGTCTGCCCTCTATAAAGAGTGATCGTAGGATTATTAGTATAAGCGTCCGGTGTGAAAACAAAAGAATTTCCACTTTCTCCGATTACAACTTTGTAAGTGCTGACTATATTTTGACTTTGACCTGTAATCCTAATACTTGCAGGGCCGGTTGGTTCCCAATAGTATTCTCGGTAGTTAATAAACTTATCCCAATCAATGGGCGGATTCCATGTATAATGTGTTTGGCTAGTTATTTTGTCATCACGCTCATTCATGTTTCCAAAAAATCTTAATTGATTTTTTAGGTCAAGGTAATCATAAAAGTTTTCTATCCTGTCATGATTTTTATAGATTACGCCCGGTTCAAGCTGATACCTACTACGCAATGTATTATCTGTGTCGACATAAACATCTTTACCGTTATAGGTTTTATCATATCTACGACCGATATATCCTACAACCTTGTCTAAAACGCCGGGCTGTATTAACGGATCTAAAACGCCAGATAAAAACTTATCATTGGTCTCTGACTGAAATACTACTGGTAGTAATTCTACAGATCTTCTGATAGGTAAATTGCTGTTAGGATAAACTTTGTCTGCCATAATATTATGTTGTTGTTACAATAGAATTTATATTGACTCCGATTTCAGAAGCGGTAATTGCTGTGACAATTTCTATGTCATCTACAGTAGCACCACTAATTAAAATCTCATCCGCTCTGCTTTGAATTTCAAACAAACTACCAAATACTTGGGATGCCTGCTTAGGAACAATAACAATGTTAGCCAAGTCCGGTGCTGTTGAATTTAATATGTAAGTAGTCAATTCGCCCATGTAAAATCTGTCACCGAAATCCCAGTTGTTTATGTCAAAGAAATCATTAATTGCTGTAACAATTCTAACTTTTAAATCGTTGTCATTTATAGTTAAGTTAGCATTTTTTACAATCTTAAAGGTAGCCTGTAACTTTGGATCTGCTTTTGCACCAAACAGAACTTTGTATTTTACTGGATGATAAATTATTTCGTCGCTGATAGATTTTATAGGACTTAACACACTACCAAAATTTGTTCTTAGTGCCTCGCTGGTTGGAGCCACTGGTTCAACTGACGTGCCTCCCGCTAGATAAATCCTGTAAGCTTCGTCATAGCTTCTTATTAATAAAAATATATCTATGATATTGCTAGACGAAGGATCTATTCTTCTATCCACACTTGCATTATGAACATATTGAAACTTAAGATCTCGTCTACCAATGTTAGCTTTATATTCATTTTTAATATCTATGGTATTGGTAGTGCGATTTATCTGCTTAACTACATTTTCAGCTTCGTCATAAAAATAAATTAATTGTCCATCTGGATACGTTGTTATATCTGTAAAATCAATTAACGATTCTTTTTCTCTTACTAAAATCAAATCGTCTGAATTATCAATCAGTGTGAATATCTTAGTACCATAAACATCAGTGGTTTCTTGGAAGAAAAGAAAATTCAATTCCTGATCAATACCAACTATTTTTTCAAAGGCTTCGGGGTTATCTATAACACCGTCGCTGTCAGAATCGTAAAAACTAAGTTTGATTTCTGTCGCACTTTCGTAGCCGTCGTCAAATTTAATAGTATCGCTGACTTCGAAACTAACATCTTGTTTTAGTTCTGTAATCAAATCAGCAGACTTATTAATTCCAAGAACTCTAATATGATCTTTGACTACTGCCCCTAACTGATCATTATATCGTTTTTCGTTAGAATCGAAATAAAATCTATTCTGATTGACACTTCCAAATACATAACAGAGCTTTCTAATTCTAACAACATAGCTATCAGCTTGTTTTACAAATGCAACTATCCAAGAACTATCAACTCCTGTATTTGTTGTGTCTCCGGCCTTACCTAATGAAAAATCACCTATCAAGCTTAGATTGTTACTGGTGATTATTTTCCATTGCGATTCGTTTATTTCATATCTTAATCCGAAATTTAAATTGTTCGCTACTTGGTTTACGATTTCAGATTCCAGCGCCGGAGACAGGTCATTGATAAATCTAGGAACTATTCTCTGGGCTATCGCACCCGTTGGAATTATGTCACTTAGTGTTATCGGTCCTAACCCGTTGGCTAGCACTCCCCTTCCTGCATTGGTTCCGTCTCCTGTGACTTTTACTATCCTGGTCCAGAGACTATCTGTTTGATCTGGGTCAGAAGTATCTATGACTACTAATTTTCCTTTTTTGAATGCATAACCTTCTGGTGCTACAAATTTAATGGTAGCATTAGCTAAAACATATTTTAAGTTATTTGTAGAATAAGAACCTACTTTTAGTAACGCATTATCAACTACGTTTTTGAAGTAGCCAGTAGGCGTAGATGTAGTAATCGATTGCCAAACTGTGTTTGAATCTGTAAACAAGATTTTATCAAATTTTGTAAAGTAAAAATTGTAAACTTCTGTATCTGTGAAAGCAGGTTCTATACTTCTTCTAATAAAATTAATAATATCTACTCTGTTTGCAAATTTAAAACTTAAGAAATCTTCTTCATCTTCTTTATAAATGTATCCATCATCGCCGACAACATTTATACTGCTGTATTTTCCAGAAGCATCAATAATGTCAAAATTTCTAGAGATGCCACTAGACGTTCTATTAATTGATTTAATTTTAATGATATTTTGAGATCCGGACAGAGGAGCTAGATTGTAATCTTCTGCGGTTATCATGCGATTCTGAGTGTAATAAACAGCAGGTGCATTATTTCTAATATTATCAATGTCTTCAGATGCTGCGCTGTTAGCCACGGTAGATTGTAATGCAAGACCAATAGTAAGTGTATGCTGTACTCCTGACTTGTTTAGATATAGAACTCCTATGTTGATTCCTCGCATTTCATTAGGATAGATTGTATAGGTGAGGCCATTGCTTGTTCTATAAAAAACTCTAAACGCACCTCTCGGGAGATTGCCATAAACTCCGTCGGCAAAAACTAAATCTATGTTGTCATTTTCTTTAGTTTCTACTGCATAGATATTTCTAATGTCCTGTGTTATACTATTGTAAACGATATTGTTTCCTACCAAAGAAGAAACTTTAGTCCATTCTTCTAACTGAGTTCCCTGTGAATCCAGTGAAAATAACCATATATCATCGTTATTGATATTGCCGGCATCTATGGCGATTTTTTCATTAGTTGTAGGAACGTCTACAGCAAAATCTGCTATTTCCAATGTTCCTTGTTTGAACATAACGAAAAAACCTGTATTAGGACTTCCTGGTCCTGATCCGTCATTCCTGTATACAAAACCAAATTGATTTCCAGGCACCGGAGGCTCTTCGTAGATGTTCTCACTGTTTTTAAATGCCGTGCTAACTATTTCAAAACCCATGCTTCTAGCAGCTACAGTTTTTGTAAAAGAGAACAATGGCACATCAGTACTGAATGTTCTAAATCTATACTGTTCTGTAGGGATGCCTTGTATTGTTCCCGAACCCTGGCTGCGACCAAATTCTGTGTTGTCTGCCATAGCGGAATTCAACACTAGTAAAAACTGCTCCAACCAATTGGTATTTGTGGGATCGTTCCAAGAAATTAACTGTTGCGCTAAATTTTTACCGTTGCTATCTAATAGATCTTCAGTGGTGCTAACTGTTACGAATTTCAGCATTCCGCTTGCAGAAACATTTCTTTTGGCATTGTAAGAAAGCATACGAGCTATACGAAGAACACTTTCTTTAGTTTCTGCTAATTCAATAAAATTTTCTCTAGAGGCTAAGTCAATACGAAAGGCTAGGCTTTGTCCTAAAAATGCGATAGCATCGATTAGAGCAAGATATTCGCTGGATTCGATATAATCATTAAAATCTTCTGGATAATTTTCTCTGAGGTAAGTGATTATGACTCTGCGAAGATTTTCAAAATCGTAAGATTTGAAATCAGCATTTTTGAATGTCTGATATATTCTAGTCCAATCTTGATTAGGAATCAGATTATTTTGTCTGCTGGTTATCGTCATACCAATATTTACCTTAAAAAATTATCTGGTCAGTTTATGACCGCATTGTTTCTATCAAAGTTAAAAGTCATTTGTTCGGTGATGTTAAACGGAACATATACCAATTCGGCCTGTATTCTAATGCCTTGATCAGTATTATCAATTTGAATTTCGTTAACCGCGAATCTAGGATCGTAGTTAATAATGTCTTCAACATCCTTGGCAATAATTTCTTTTACATCTTCCGTAAAAGGTTCAAACAACATATCCCATATAACCGTGCCAAAGTCTGGATTTTCTAACTTTTCGCCTTTTCGAATGTAAAAATGATTAATTAAGTCTTGCTTAACTAGATCTATATCGTACAATTTATAATTTTTATTTGCTTCTTTTGAGCTGAAACCTTTGTAAACAAACTGTCCTTGATTCTCTAAAACTTGAGCAGAACGTTGTGCAGCGGTTTTTTGATTGTAAAGTTTAGTTGCCATAATTATACATCCCTATCGGTTTTGTCTGGGGTTAGTTGATCAGGAGCATTACACTCATGTAAAGGCCACGGTTCGTGCATAGGTATACGTTTCATGAAACTTTTCACTGTGCCTGCCTGATATCTATCTTTCCAACCAGCAAATATACTGGTAGCAGGATTATCCCTTAAATCGTACGGTCTTACAAAATCTGCGGCTGTAGCGGTTTCGGCATTTTCTGGACCGTTCATGTAAATTTTTGTTCCGTTGACTTTAACCTGTGCTCCGCTTCCTATGTTGATATCTGCCGTAGAACTAATTTTAGTTTCTGCGCCGGACGCTATGTCTAGGTCATTGTTTGTAGAAATTTTTGTCTTGGCTCCTACTAAAATATCTAAATCTGATCCCACTGTAAGTTTGGCATCAGCATTTACTAAGAATTCTAAATCTGTAGCTATTTCAGCATGCCATTTTCCAGTCTCTGTGTGCATATTAATATTGCGGCCAGCCTCTAAATTAATATCTCTGTCAGCTCTAATATTAAGATCCTGTTGTGTATGAATACTGATGCTATCTTCAGAATAAATGTCGATCTTACCATTACTAGTAAGTTCTATCCACGCAGTTCCTCTTGCATTAGCAATATAAATTAAGTCTTCACTGTTATGTAAAAGAATCTGATGGCCGGTACGTGTTCTTACTCTGAAATATTCATCCTTAGGTATTGTAGCAGCACCTATGTCATTTTTTTTCTGTGATGTCGCATCTAAAAGATCTATATATTTTCTAGGGCCTTCAGCAGCAGATTTTTCTCTATGATATCTATCATCGCCGTCGTCCATCACTAATTGTGTTCCGCCTAATCTGCTGACCGGAACAGTGGCTTGGCTATCAATTTTACCAATCTTCTGTTTTTTTGCTCCCTGTCTACGGTCCACTGGTCCAGGAGTACTTACACCAAATACCATCCCCGGAGTTTCTCTTCTTGGACTGGAGGTTGCATAACCTCTTACATCATCTTCTAATAAACCCTGTTCTAAAAATCTATCTGCGATAGGATGAACTACTCTAGGAAATTTTTCTGGATCAACTTCTTGTTTATCACCGTTAATTCTTTTATTGATTTCAGCCACAGGCAACGGTTGACTGGTATTTCCGTACCTCTCTTTATCAACTTGATCTAAGGCATTAACTTTGCTAGCGGCTATCGCCGGAACCATATTATTGATATTGCGGCCCGGCACACAGGCAAACCAATATCCCGAACCCGGATCATCGTTGGTGAACAAAACCAATACATTTACTCCCACGTCGGGAGGCACAAACCACATTCCATAAGATTTTTGAGTATCACTGAAACCATCTATAGTAGATTTAGTTCCATCATTCATGCCCATAAATTCAAAAGGAGTATATCCGAAAAACGGAGAAGCATATTTTACAATAAATGTCTGGCTGTCTTCACCGGCAGTATTGGCTTGATCTTTGATTAGTTGAACTTCTAATGATCCCATGAAAGTGCTGTCCAGATGACTAATTACTCTGGCTAAATGCACACCGGAGGTTACGCCGCCAGATTTACCGTCATTTTCAGCTGTTGGTCTACTAAGTTCTGCCATTAATTTTGTCCTAAATCTCTATAATATCTAAATCCGACAACACGCTGTCCTTGATTTGAAGTTGTGGTAGTTCTAGCATTAGAATTTCTAGTGTTAGATTGATTAGCTGGCACTGGAGCATTAGCTGTTGTTCCACTATCTGCAATAGAAGTCTTAGGAGGTTCTTTTTCGCCAATCTCAGTAGCACTGCTTCCTTCTTTAGAAATCTTACTAGCATTTTTATCTTCGGATTCTGTAACTGCTTTTTCTGGTCCTTGTGGGCCAGGCATTCTTAATAATTTTAATTTTTGTTTCCACTGTCCGTCATTAAAGGTATTTTCGCACATATTGACTCGATAAATTCCGCCAAACGGACTTTCTTTTCCTGCTATCGAAAAGTCATACAAACCAGTAACTGGATTCACGTCAGCAGGAGTCCTAAATGTTAGATACACGTAGACATTTCCACTTTCATAATTCATGGTTCCGTCATCTGTAATCTGCGAAGTGGGGGAAGGAGCACCTACAAAATAGTTAGAAAATCCTGTATCTACTAACCAATACGGATCACCTAAAATTTCTAAAGATACTGTTACCATATCGGCACTGTTGCCGCTGATAAAAGCCTGTTGAAAGTTTTCTGCAACATTCTGTTCAACTGTTTTGTCGTCAGATCCTCCTTTGTATCCTTTTAACAATTTTGGATCTCTTGGTGCAGCTCTTGCTCTACCTGCTTGTGCCCCTTTAACTTCGGGAGCTTGTCCTGCACCTGCCTGTGTTCGACTATTTCTAACTTCCGATCCTTTCTGATCTTGATTAGCAGTTTTACCAGCTTCGTTCTCTGGTTTAGGATTAGCACCAGTGTAGAAAAGATTATTAATTTCAATATTGAAATTTAACACGTCAACATTCTGACCAGTGTAAATGTATTGGTATTCTTTGACAACAGATTTCATTAATTCAGCATACCCTACAGGAGCTGATGAAGAATTAGCAAATATACTTTGATGTACATAATACGGAACTATTCTCCATGTAATTTTTTTTGCATAGTCCCCTATTTTATCATCGAATTCCAACAACTCAATCTGCGGATCTAGTTTAAACCATTTAATATATCCCTGCGGAGTTAAGAACTTTGGGTCAATTGCGCGAGACGCATAATCCGAACTAAGAATAATTTGATTAATTATAGCTGTTAGAGACTGTCCTTGACCAAATTGAAATGCTCGTTGTGTAGGGGATATGGTCATTCCATCTCTTTTAATTACTCCCGTTTTTTCGTCATACTGGTCATTAGCTCTTTTGAACAATGGATTGCCGCCACGGAGTTGATCAAACCCTAGACTAGCTGCTGCTATATCATTTTTATCATTTAATGAATCTGTAGTCGTTGTCCCTGTAGTATTCGCAACAATAGCTTTTAATCTGTTTCTTGCTGTGGCTATTTCATCTTGCTGATTTGGATCCACAGTGGCTTTGTCTAACTTGGGTGCTTTACCTGCAGACGAAACAAAATCAGTTGATAATACAGGAAACTGAATTGCATATTCGTCACAGACTTTAATTTTATTTTCTTTTTTTAATTGTTTTTCATTCTTATTTAAAAATGTAACTAGACTGCCCTCACCTGTACCTGCAAGTATGCTAAAAACATTACCTATTGGTTCTGCAAATAATTTTACATCGCTAAATGTTGTATTGATAGAATCAGAAAAAGCTAAATGATTATATGGTATACCTTCAACTTTATAAACAGATCCGCCTTCGTTCACTGTAAACTTAGTTGAAGTTAATTTCATTACAAAATATTTGGGTTTGATAACTTTTATTTCTAACCCTCTTGTGTCCCATCCTTGTATGTCCATACGAAGAACAAATGGCGCATTATCAAGATAACTTAGATATCCAGCTTTAACTGCGGCATTCTGCATGCTCTGCAACAGTAGCCCCATAGAATGCGGTTCTATGATATCAAAAGTAAATTTGACTGCATTAGAGTTACCAGTTTTTTCATTGGCTCCTATGATATTTGTCATTACAAAATTATTAATGTAATATTCAGGAGTTCCAAAAAATGTTCCTACTCGCTGTTTGTCAAACCTGCCGCCAGAAGAAAATACAATATTTTGTAAGTCAGCAGGACTATTTCTATACGAACGCGGATCATTAAATTGCTTAGGAGTTAGACATGCCATTGTCCATAACACGTTAGTATTGGCAAACGGCTCCATTGGATTTTTAACTACTGCCGGAAGTTTTTTTACAGCAGTAGATGCAGTAGTATTACTTTTTGCTTGTTGTTTAGATTCGCCGTCTTTGATTGGATCAGTGGGTCTAGGAGGAACTTCTTCTGTTTTTCTGAAAGCTACTCCTGCCGGTATAGAACTGTTTGTAGGATTAGCAATTACAACTGTACCGTCAGGTTTAAAAGCAACATCTCTTCCGGCCGGTAAAAATCTAGCTACCATGTTAGACTCCTAGAAATTTTTCTAGATTACTCTTCTTGGGTAGATAGATTGTAGTTCCAGGTTCAAAATCATAAATGGGGTCTTTTAAAACATTCATGTTTCTTTGTACAAACACCCACCATAGTTTAGCATTACCATATAAGTCATAGGCTAAAAGATCAGGTCTATGTTTATATTGACTTTCGATAACATATCTAAAATCATCTGTTTCGGCCGGCACTGGTCGTATTTCTAGAAGTTCTAAATATAAATTATTTTGTGGAGTGCTGGCCCAAGGACTAGCTCTATTGTATGTTGCCATTATAGATATCCTACCTCATTTACTTTCAGTGAACCTTTAGAATATTCTTGCAAGCTGAATTGTCGCAACATTGTTCTGTTGTACACAGGAGCCACAGTCACTGATATAGTGCTTAAAACTGGTACCCAAGTATTGGTGCCCCATTTGTTACAATTAATGTAATTTACATCATCTTTAAAATCTACAGAAAATGATTTTATAATAACCGGAACTCGAGGAAACACACTGTCGCCGTAACCTTTTAGGTGGCAGATAATTGGCGGATTGCCTGCGTATTCTCCTTGTCCAAAAAACATTTTTGTCGCTGTTTTAAAAAATGTAGTTGCTGCTATCCAGTAAGCAGCATCAGTAGATGTTTCACAACTGAATTCTCCACTGATTTGTATATCATCAATTACGCTGTTTTTATAAGAATAAATTCCGTAATTACTGTGTGTAGGTGTTATAGATCCATAGTCAGCTTTGGTACTAACGGTGATGTTAGGCAAGTAAGGCCAAACTACTCCGCCGGTTTCTTCTAGTACTTTAAACATAGGACTGTTAAAGACATTCCATTGGCAGGTAATTCTTACACGCCAATCATTTTTATCTCCAGGCAATACTTTAATAGGGGTGCCTTGTGTGACTAACGATTGCGCTCCCGATGGAAGATTCGCTCCTCGTTTTAAGCTAAGTAAATTGTTGAGCATACCAGCAGACTTACTGATATTGCCTGCTAGTTTCATTAACCCGCCACCGAGACTGCCGCCTGTGAGTTTGTTTATACCGCCTGCTATATCTGCTGTTATGTTGCTGGTAGAACCAGCAACAGTTCTTAATTTATCAACTGCGCCTTTGGCTCCAGTTGAGACCGAGAAATTACCGCCCATGGCAGTATTACCAAAATTTTGTTGGTCGCCCGATAGTCCGTTTAATCCAGATTCAATACTGCCGGCGAGTTCGTTGGCTCTTTGGTCTAGTTGTTCTTTTGAAATCGACGACGCTGCTGCCTGCAGATTAGCTTGGCCTTGATTAGTGGCTTTAGTAATACTTTCTGAAATAGAAGCAATTAGTTTAGAAAGCGGATTGATAGATAAGGACATTTTGAGCAGATTCCAGTGTCATATAGTCTATTTATTATGTTAAAAATGTGCTATTATATTACTAACTATGGAGAATTCTAACCGATGACGGTACCTAAAATAAAATATCTAACAAACAAAGACCTACTGAGAGAGATACATTTAAGCAAAAATACATACTGTTCTTATACAGACCCAGCATACGGCGATTACGATCTTATAGTGCCTAACTTAGAAAAAATAAACGTTAGAACTATCGCAGAAGCTAAAAGAAATAGGGCAGCTAAACTAAGCAAGGAAGCACATGAAATCGCAATAGCAGAAGCTGGTAAAAAAATACCGGCAAAAGAATTTGAAATAGATTATAAAAAAATAGACAAACAAGATGTTGTTTTTAGAGTAATGACTTTTGAGCATGTGCCGTTGGCTCCTGGTCGTAAAAAAACTTTAAAAAATACCGCGGACAGTCACGATAAAGTTAACTTTCCTCCTTTTCAACACTGGAAATTCGATGCTAAAGGAAATCTTATCTGCGTAGGAAAAAGCCATTGGAAGGGCGATCTAACAAAGGGTAAATTTTCAAAAGACCACGGACAGATGACTGATAATCTGGCACGTATGTTTATTAAACTCTGCGAAAGATATGCGACCAGAGGCAATGTCAGAGGCTATACCTACAACGATGAGATGAAAGGTCAAGCTATTCTACAACTAACTCAGATAGGACTTCAATTCGATGAAAGTAAATCAGATAATACTTTTGCTTACTAGACTCCATCTGTTACTAATTCCTTCGTTAGAATTATCAACCTGGAAACACGTAATCAAAACATTAGAGACGATATTCTAGAAATGAACGGTATGAATCCTAGTTGGACTAGGCAGAACAGCACCGGAAATGGGAATATATCTTCCGGCCCGGTAATAACCAATGGCAATGATTGGGATTGACAAGAACATATAAAAATTGTACAGTAAATCTATGAATCTATTCAAGAAAGCAGCCTGCTTTACAGACATACATTTTGGTTTGAAGTCGGGCAGTAGAACACACAACATCGATTGTGAAGAGTTTGTCAAATGGTTCTGTAAAACTGCTAAAGAACAGGACTGCGAAACTGCTATCTTCTTAGGTGATTGGCATCACAATCGCAGTACTACAGATGTTAGTACTATGAACTATACTCTTTCGAACTTAGAGCGTCTCAGCGATAACTTTGAAAAGGTATATTTCATTCTAGGTAATCACGATCTATTCTACAAAGATAAACGTGAAATCAATTCTATCGAATTCATGCGTTTATTTCCGAATGTGGTTCCGATCAAAGATCCGTTTACACAAGGGGACGTAACTATTCTTCCCTGGCTTGTTGCTGACGAATGGAAAAAGATTCCGGACATTAAGAGTCGTTACATCTTCGGACACTTAGAACTTCCTAGTTTCTACATGAATGCTATGGTGCAGATGCCGGATCACGGACAGTTACAAAGAAATCATTTTCAAAATCAAGAATACGTGTTTACTGGTCACTTCCATAAACGTCAGCAGGCTAATAATATTGTCTATATTGGCAATGCTTTTCCTCACAACTATGCAGATGCTGGGGACGACGATCGCGGTATGATGATCTTAGAGTGGGGAGGTAAACCAGAGTATCATACTTGGCCTGGTCAACCTGTTTATCGTACATATAAACTAAGTCAAATTATAGATACGCCTGATAAACTACTCAAAGAAAAAATGCACTGCCGGGTTACCATAGATTTACCTATCACGTTTGAAGAAGCTAACTTTATCAAAGAACAGTTTATTCCGCAGTATAATCTGCGAGAGCTGATGTTGATACCAGAAAAAGTAGAAGTTGAATCAACACAGGTGGCTATTGATATTCAATTTGAAAGTGTAGATACTATTGTGATGAATCAAATCAATGCCATCGAAAGCGATACCTATGACAAAAGTATGTTGTTGGGCATTTACAAAGAATTATGATTAAAATAAAAAATTTAACTGTAAAAAACTTTATGAGCGTGGGTAATCAAACCCAAGCTATCGATTTTGACCGTGGTCAATTGACTCTAGTCTTAGGTGAAAATCTAGATCTAGGAGGTGATGATTCTGGGGCTCGCAACGGTACGGGCAAAACAACTATCATCAATGGCTTGAGTTATGCGATCTACGGTC
>JACCDO012099766.1_pt1 | contig 49982 bp, 19 predicted proteins | sample 7446101 | NCBI WGS metagenome assembly JACCDO01 (sample SAMN15323440, study PRJNA562643) | freshwater metagenome | isolation source: river surface water | place: USA:Blue River Watershed | collected 2017-08-16 | reverse complement strand
GGTTATTCAAGATGTTACTTGGTGAGATGAGGACAGAGAAATCGCCTTGTAATAGGAGATCTTCAATAAATGGTGCCAGCTTCAACGTCTCTTTATTGCCACCACCAACACGAAAGGTTCGGTCCATGATAATACTCACTTCTTTCTCCGCAAATTTCCCTCTTGATCGACGCTCTTCAAATACCTCCAACATTTTATCCGCTCGTAACGATTCCTTTTGGTCCTGCTTTTCTTTACGTTTCATTCCTTTCAACTCTTTCTGGCTTGATATTTGGGATAAATTCTCACTGTATGAGTTTACTCTATCGGCGACATCCGTCATCTGAGACATAGGTACATTGCTAATCTTTGAAGAGTAAGTATTCACAGACGCGTTAGTCCAATTACTATCTTCGTGATTCATATATGTGTAATCGTCGTTATAACTCTCGTATGTATCACCAAAGTCTGTATACATGTCACCTTCATATGACATTATAGCACCCATCTCTTCTCCATAATCGTCTTGTGGATAAGTTGAGTGTTCATAATTAGGATTGAATGCTGCTGAAGTCTGATTCAAACTTCTATCACTATCTCTACCAGATGACAACACGGATTGTAAAGCCTTTTCCATATCACTATTATGTTCTATAATTGCTGTTGCCTGTGCTGGTTGGGAGGAGTAACGTTTATCCGATGACATCACGGATTGCAAAGCCTTTTCCATTTCACTACCATGTGTTATTATTGGTACTATATCAGGTGATTGGGGGGAGTAATGTTTGCTGCATGACAACACTGAGTGCGAAGTCTTTCCTATTGGTGTCGTAATGTCAATCGGGCTATGTAAACTTGTAGTTTTACTTGATTGAAGAATATTATCAATACTGTCTGTCGAATCCTGAGTCAAATCGATGCTTTCTTTATAACTTTCAGATTGTGCATAATTATAGCGGCTACTATTTATTGTCGGCGGCAATTGTGCTACTTCATCATTGTTTTCATTACTTTCGGACTGATCATCATTATGGTCAGATAATCTATCGTCAATCCATGTTTCAACTTCTTCTGTTTGCTCAACGCTATCGTTGAGTACTTGTATTTCTGTCTCGTGTCTATCAGTAATCACCTGACTTAACTGTGGAATGTCATCATCATCTGACAGCAAGTCGATGGTGATGATGCGCTTGCTCATATTACTAGTCCGAAGCCAGATCGCGTCTGTGGACAGTCACTCTCTCAAGTACAAAGAAAGTAAGATTCTCTATACAATTTTATTTAAGCAAATTTTAATTTTTCCAATTCTCAAATTCATCCATTCATGCAAACTCTAGAGTTTCATTGAAAATCGCGAAAACAAATTCCTTTGGTCTTGTTTTAAAAAATTGGAAAAAATTGTTCGGATATTTAATCCCCGAATAGTGAGTCATGAATTAAATGAAGCTGTTTCACCATGAAAGATTGAAATAAGACGAGAACATTAGCAGTTCAATTCTAAATTATCTTGCCGGATCTCTCCTGTAGATCCGTAGGATCGAAACCGGAGAAACCATAAATACGAGGGCTCTGGTTAATTGCTACTTTTGGGTTAACCTTAACTCTTTGGTCCTGGTCTAAACGATTAATCCCTGTAAGATATAGCACCCAATCTACCTCGGTCATGGAGGTACCGTGATCACACAGTCTCGCACCAAGAAATCGCTGGTCCCTGTTATATCCATGAAAATTTAAGCCATAGAAATCGTAGACACGAATACGCTGTACCGAATACTATTCCACCACGTAGGAGCAACAATATTCTGTCCAGACCTTCGGCCTGGGCCGGGTCCGAACCAAGTACGTGATGACAAATTCAGTGTGTGACTCATAAATACCATAGAGCACATTTTCCTTCAACACAACAAAAAATGTTGCACCAAATCCTCGCTTTGGCGCCGTTTTTAAGCGCCAAATTCACGGATATTCGGCCTATTTACGCCATTCTCGTGGGGCGATTCCTGCTGTGTCGTCTGGTCATGTCGCTGAACTACGTGCTCGTGGACAAGCACAGGGTGTTCCATATATCACAGAAACAGGTTCTTCGGGAAGGTATTTGTCACTATCTATCGCTCATGTGTGACTTGCTTGTATATGCATGCATGCGTATGTTTTAATTAATTCAATTTGACTCATTCACTTGATTCTTACTAGGTAACTCGTATTGTTTTGGGATATTACTGCATGCTAATGTACAAATTCTGTTACAAATTGTGTTTCCTAATATGTTTCTATCTGAAAACCCTGATTATGTTAAGCTGATTGCTGCAGTGTTTCTATCACACGTATTTGTGACAGAGTTGATATATTATGCTTTCCATTATGCATTACATACTAAATATTTATACGAAAAAATGCATTATTTCCATCACATGTCCAAGGTAACTGTGCCTACTACATCATTAGTACAAGATAAAGTAGAGCATTTATTTTATGTTGCAGTATTTTCACCATCATTTTTAGTACCTTACTTTGTTATGGGTTATAACCATTGGACAGTGATTGGGCTGTATCTAGTCGTGTTCGATCTGTTCAATGCATACGGCCATATTAACATATCGGTCCCATTTATTATGAATAATTTCTTGTTGAAGTATTTTATTTATACTCCTGAGTTCCATATCGGTCATCATAACTTATTCAAGGCAAATTATGGCTTGTTCATGCCTATTTATGACTATATCTTTGGCACTTTCAAGTACACAGAGTTCATCAAAGACAACAGTAAAGCGGCTCATCCGGTGTTTGCGTTTATTGGTCATCCAGGGAATTTAGGGCACCTTCTAACGCTTCCGGAGTATAATTTCTACAATATTTACAATAATTACAACACCTCGTTGCCATTGCAAGTGGATATGATGATTGCAGATATGGTCATCCGTTTCTATCGCAATGTTGTCTCGATGCAATACTCATCGCCATACTATAAAATTGGTAGTGATTACATTGGAAATGTTATTTCTTTGGCTTATTCACCACTTGATTATTTTAAAAAGTCTAAATACAATAAAATTAACGACGAAATATTCCAAGTTATTAAACGCGAATATGCGCGGGGAACCGTCTTCTTTGGTCTTGGTAATCTGAATAAGACTAAATTCTTAAACGATGGAGGAGTCAGTATACTGGAGAGAATACAAGCCAGCGAACTGAAGGACCATGTGCATATTTGGACTGGGGACACCATGACTGTGGCGACAATTTACAAACAACTTCTTAGTTTGAAGATCAAAAGCGATATCTTCTACATCGGCGGGATAGGTAAAATAGGAAAAGTGTTATGTCAGCTACTCAAGGACGCAGAACATAGAATATGTATATACACTCAAGCTACCACAATACCGTACGAAGATTACGGCAAGAATGTGTACTTCACCACGAACATAGACGATATTACCAAGTATGATTACATAATTAATGGCAAAAACTTTTCATTAGACAAAGTGAAAGATGCTGTAACGGCTAGGAAGAGTATCATACTTGACTATACCGTCCCTTTCTATCCCATCAATAAGAACCACTATCAGTTGGCAACATTAACCTGCGTCGATAAGAGTAAGCTACAAGGTCCTTACGACATCTGCTTCGACCTGAAGCAATACAATATATATCCTTGTCATGCGGGTTGCATTATTAATGTCTTGAGAAATCACAAAAAGAACGAAGTAGGGGAGATAGATATAAACGAAATTAATGAAGACTATTTCAAGATGATCGAGCACTACGGATTTAAAATTAATGATGTTGTCGTTAACCGGGAGGAATAAAGCCTGGTGTTGGCCACTTGCTGTGGTTGAGTATCAAAATGTTTTAATTTTTATTTGTTATATAATTTTATGTAGATAAGCTAATTAATTACAAATCCTATATCTAATTCAGCAGTTTGGGTTTTCGTGCTTCGTATTCTAATTGATTTTTACAGACCATTTATGTTCCATAACGCCGTATTGTATATCACATAATGCCCGCCATAATCTCATAGCAACGGGACCGACATTGTCACCGGTAGGTACCTTGATTTCTTTATTATTGTACATAATTGATTTCACTGGACTAATAACGGCAGCTGTTCCTGCGCCCATAACTTCTAATAACCGACCTTCCTTTTCAGCTTGGACTACCTCACCCATTGTTAACCAACGTTCGTTTACATCAAATTCACCCCAAGATCTGGCTAAATCAAGGATACTTCTTCTGGTTACTCCCGGAAGGATATCACCACGTGTAAGTGGCGCAGTAACTAATTCATTTCTGTTGTTATCTTTATTCTTTAGTAAAAAGAGGATATTCATTGCCCCGACTTCAGTAATTTGGTGATCTGGGCCAAATAACCAAACAATTTGCTGGCAATCGTGTAATTTTGCTGCTTTTTGGGATGGTGCTATAGTTGGTCCATAATTTCCTCCAACTTTAGCATTACCTACACCACCTGGCCAAGCGCGTACATTTTCGGTATCTGCGTATAATTTCACTGGTTTAAATCCAGCTTTATAATAAGGTCCAACAGGTGATAATATTACATATAACTTGATCATTTCACTAGCGTGTACGCCAAGAAATGGAGACGTACCAATAGCTGTGGGTCGAATATACATCGAATAACCTTCTTTTTCAGGAATCCAAGATTCGTCTAATCTTAACAATTGGCTTATGCATTCAATAAGACCATCACTATTAATAGATGGCATGGCTAATCTTTGCATCGAGAAATTCATTCGTTCCATGTTACAATCAGGACGAAACAATCTAATTTTTCCTTTACTATCTTTGTAAGCTTTCATTCCCTCAAAACATTCAATACCATAATGTAATGCTGTAGCTGCGGGTGAAATGGCCAAGTCTCCATAGGGAGATATGACGGGATTGTGCCATCCATTCTTATTATCCCAGTCAATGGTGAGCATGTGATCAGTAAATGTTCTACCAAATATCAAGTCTTCCAACGGCGTTTTAGCTTTAGGATTCGTAGATTTGATAACTTTGGTGGCTTTGGGATCGATCAGCGCATTGTAGGCGCGTTGTAGACGGCGAGACCCGCCGGGGAACCGCGAGAGGCGACCGAGCATCATCTTACTTGAACTAGATTTAGATTCGGTTTCGGTGGGTACGAAAAAGATATAGCCGGTACAACGAACAAGTACCGGTAAGATACCAAGGTAACCAAGCCTTGCAACCAAGATCGTAAAAGATAAAAAGAAATTGAGATAACTAGTTGAAATAAGTTTAAGATACTCTTACAGTTACTCCTTCGCCCCTTTTTATTGTTCAAACGACTTTTCCTACGCATTATTCGGTCCAACTGTTCCTCTTCGTCCTCTTTCCATCCACGGACAGAGGTGTTGCTGTCGAGCACAGCTGCAACTATCCAATCGATCACCAACAGCTAGAAAATCATGATATTACCATTATTTTCGTTTTCGATTTTGGCGATAGGTACATACCCACACCCTTTTCCTTTTTTTGCAAATTGCGATTCGCTAAATGAAATAAAATGAATGGTTTGATCGTTCTATGGGTATTTTTGCTGTGCCTCATCGAGTTAATCAAAGGACAACTCGCAAGCTATGAGCTTGTGCGCACGATTCCTCACGATTCACAATGCTTTACACAGGGACTGCTGCTGCATAAGGTTTTTTACTATTTCTTCCGCGATCCATGAATAATCTTTCATTTGTGTGCTTCTATAAACTTCTAGGGTTATTTGTACGAAAGTTGTGGTTTATATGGCAAATCGTTATTGCGTAAGGTGCATCCAGACACTGGAGAAGTTCTTCTACAATATAAATTTAGTGACGACATCTTCGCTGAAGGAATAGCTGTAGTAAAGACCGATTTTAATGAATATATCCATGTTTTAACATGGAAAAACTCCAAATTATTCGTATTTGATCCGTCAAATTTGTCATTAATATCGACCCATTTCTATAATACATTTACTGGTGAGGGCTGGGGTATGACTCACGATCCTATCAATAATATATTGATTATTTCTGATGGCTCAAACAAGTTAGCACAATTCCAGCCACCTTTATACGATTCAGAGAATAGTGAATTGAATAAACTTAAACAGGTTAGCATATTTTATAACGAGTCGCCACTTAATGATATTAATGAATTGGAGTACGCAAATGGTTACGTCTACGCGAATGTATGGTACCAGAATATAGTTGTTAAAATAAACCCTTCTGATGGTACAATCGTGAATATTTACGATTTAAGTCAATTATATTATCCTCGAGATAGACATGCTGATTGTTTGAATGGCATCGCATACAATGAGTCTGACGATGTTTTCGTACTAACAGGAAAATTGTGGCCCAAGTATTATGTTGTGAAGTTATAACTTTTGTTAAATTGTGTACATTATAAAAAATTTACTTTTTGATGAAATCCTTCAATCTGTTCCATGCGTCTTGTACCGATGCAAAAACCTTGTCGCCTGAACCCTTGCTACTTTCTACTTTTTCAAATTCTTCCAATAACTCTTTTTGTCTTTCATTTAAATTGGTTGGTATCTGTATTTTCAATGTAACATACTGATTTCCTTTACCACGACGTTGTCCTGTTACATCTGAAACACCTTTTCCTTTTAACATTAATTTACTATCCGGTTGCGATCCAGATGGAACTTTCATCGATACCATGCCATCCAGAGTCAAAACATCTATACTAGCGCCTAGAATAGCTTGTGTTAGACTAACTGGTAATTCAACATGAACATCCAATCCCTCTCTTCTAAAGTATGGATCATTTCCGACAGTAACAGATACATAGACATCAGTGCTTGCACCTTTGCCATTAGAATTTGGTATTCCTCCTTCAACTTTAATAGTCATACCATTGTCTATTCCGGGAGGGATATTTACAGTCACAACTTTACTATTCTTTATTTGTCGTCTCTGTTCCCTTGTGATATAATCCACTTTTACATCCTTAGTACAGCCGTGAACTGATTCAAGGAATGATAAACGAACAGCAGCTTTTGCTGGTCGTAACTGCTGACCCATTTGCATATCGAACATATCAAATAAATCTTCTACATCAATACCTTGTCCACCCCTAGATGACCGAAACTCTACATTAAAATCACCAGGAAATCCACCGAATCCAAAGCCTCCGAACCCACCACCAAATCCTTGACCAAATGGATTACCTCCACCAAAACCTTGACCAAAGTTTTCTGCATTATGTCCAAAGCTATCATATTGTTTCCGTTTGTTTTCATCTTCTAGTACATCATATGCTTCGGAGACTTCTTTGAACTTTCCAGCGGCATTTTTGTCATCTTTATTCAAATCAGGATGGTACTTTTTTGCTAATTCTCTGTGCAATTATACCAAATTAGTCATATGAATAGAAGTAGAAATTAATATGTTGCTGAATTATTACCTAAATTTCTTCTTGATTTCATCTTTAGTGGCATTTCTGGCAACACCCAACACCTCATAATAATCCCGTTTTGTCGACATATAAGCTGCTGAAGAGGAATGATAATACTTCTTTGACTGTGATGGATTTACTACTCTAGCTGCAATTGAATGGCCGATCGCTTGTTTACATATCTTACCACATGATAGTTGGCGCCATGAGAGACAAGAGACACTGCGGACGATGCGATTCATAACTCACTTACTCACTCACTATCACACTTACGAACTTGCTATTTACTCGCTTACTCACCCACGCACTCGGTAACTTACCCCTCTAAAGTACTAACTCAACCACTTCCGTCCTGCTGTTTCGCGAAACTTTTTTGGGTTCGTGGTTCCTTCTGAAGTCCTTAAAGGGTGTGGCATATCTTGGATATCGCTAAACACAAAATAATGGTAAATAGCACGATTTTCCAGTTGTTGTTGGTCGCGTGGCTGGTCGCGGCTGGACTAGGCAGCAAGGGGTCTGTCCGCGGGCAGAAGGAGAATCTAGAAGCGCAGTTGGACCAAAAGATGCGCGGGAAAGGTCGTTTGAACAATGAAAAGAGGCGGAAGAATCAGGCGCCGAATCGGCATTACCCGGAGATCACAGCGCATCCGCGCAGCTTGCTAGAGCCTTATATTATGTTCTGGCGGCCACAGAAAGTAGGATCGAGTACGATCGAGTCGATACTGATATCATACGCCTATCGCCACTACATTTTACCGAGAGTTAAGTCGGCGGGAGTGAAGTCTTCTAACATATTATGCTCAATGATTGCACTATGTGCATTAGCCAAAGCGGACAGTATGAAGTCATACTCTACCTATCGAAATGAGCTCAAAGATGTGATCTACATGATGATGAGTACGAGTAGTATTAGTGACAAAAGGACCAAGAATATCGACCGAAACGAAGCAATATTGAAAATGTTCAAAGCAGAAGATACAATAGTGCCATATCAATATAAAATAAGTTCAAATCATCAGGTTTGTAACTTGCCCTATCATATAGTCAATAATGAAATTCATTGCGCATTCAGTTCCAATTTAACAGAGACTATTCACACTAATAAAAAGTCAAAAGACTTTAATATTAAACAAGTATTCGCGGTGCGCGAACCTCTTTCACGGGCTATCTCTGTATACTATTATTGGGGAGAGTGCTACAAAGTTGGAAAGTTACTCGATGATAAGACTGCGAAAACAAGAGGTATAGGAATACAAATGGGAAGCCTCAACTCGACGAAACCAATACAAGGTCCACACTTTCTGTATCATGGACAAGAGACCACTGTTCCACCTGCAGATATTGCCAACGCATATGCTAGTAACTTACCGTATGCAGCTGGTATGCCTGGACCATGTTACACTTGGAGTACCTTTAGTAACAGCTATAAGGATGCAGTGGAGCAAATATACAAGGATGACATCATGACTATAGTAATAGAACGTATGGACGAAAGCTTGGTAGTTTTAGCGCACTACTTTGGGTGGTCACTTGCAGAGGTTATTCAAACAATATCGAAAAAGACTTCATCTCCTCATCCCAAGTACGGAGCGTGGCCATCGGAAGCAGTAAGGGTAATGAGGCAGTCCCTGGTTGATAAAGGAGAATTCGCTGTGTACGACGCAAGTAATAAGAAATTAGATGGGCGAATTAAAAGTCTGAAGAGTGCCGGGTTTGATGTAGATGGTGAAATAGCACTTCTGAAACGATTGAAGCAGGAAGTTGCTGTCACTTGTGGGAATCTAACCTACTTGGAGCACTACCGGAAAGTCCTGAAACGTGACGACTTGAAGCAGCGGGGTGTAGTGAATAAACTGAGAGAAGTAGATGATGTTTACTTCGAGAAAGGTCATGTGTTTACTTATGGCAACGAGATTATGTACTCTTTCGACATCTGCAACAGCTGTGAGGCCCATGCTATCTTGTACTCCATGGGCAACATTCAAGGGTATATGAAGCCTAATGCCAAAAATGCTATGAACCACACAATAGATCGCAAGACTAATTTATTGGCATTAGCAGCTGCCGACAAAGACGTTATTAACTTGCCGCAGTTCACCAAATGCATGTAAATGTTAGAATAATTGTAAATAATCATAAAGTTGCAAAAATATTTCTTGTATTTACAATATAGAGATACAGCAAATTTACTTATTCCTACTTTGAATTGCCGAACATAGAAGTCTGTTTAGGTTTGGCGGCTTCAACTGCTTGATCATACACAAAGAAGCAAGGGAAACACAAGCCAGTACTTCTCATTACACTTAATGCTATTGTTCTACCTCCTGGGATATATGATATGGAGTACCATAGAGCTGCACATATTTCAACGAATAGTAAGAACAAAATTAAATAAATAGACTGTTTCAATATTGCAACTACAAATACCACAATAAGCATGATTAGATAAAAAGCGGTAGTGAATCGACGACAAGGATGCCACATTTTGTTACATTGACTCTTTGGACCTAACAAAAAGCCAGTTGCCATTAATGCAATAACATTACCAGATATGTATAAAAAAATAAATACACGAATATTTTCATCGGAAAATCCATTTATTAACGTCAATGATCCCACTAACGACAGTATCCAACCAAGCGCCCCACATGAAAAGAAACCGATAATTCTATAAAAGCGGAGTAAGTTATTGAGGTTTAAGCGACAAGGTGTTTGCCAGCAGCAACGAGATGGTCAAACAGTAAATCAATCGAGGGAGACAATACCTCTGTGTGTAGGTCAGCTGCGGGCAGATACCAGCACAGGCGGAGTCCTCTTGGAACACCGACGGAAGGAGTGATTGGGAGGTCGATGACATGCTGCGAGATAGATTATGAGATTCTCCGCGCAAATCTACTTTCTTTTTTTTAATCTTTTCAAGAATTCGTTCGTCTTCGTTCAAGTTCCGCCAACAGGAACAAAGATAGAAGAAGAAATACTATTCGTGGTAGTTAATAACAGTTTGTACATTATAATACACTAGCAATAACTGCGTACGCAAGTTACCAGTCTGCAGCCGCGACTATCCTCGACAATACTAAATTTGGCGCCTGTAAACTTCTCTACTAAGTATATAACTGCGCTTAAATGTTGTGTTGAGTCTACAGAGACTGGTTCAACTAGCATGGACGATCCTTTTGCAAATGCCATGTAAATTATTAGCTGATCAGCCGTGTTCTCGTCAACACAAGAGCCACATTTATATAGGTTGAATAATTTTGACGCAATGCTGTCTACGCTAGCTGTTGGAATAAGTGGTTCAGTCTTTTTAAAGGTCCATAAATGATTAACTTGCAGTAAGCAGTCAGTACTCGTTCTAATTACTAATTGAATTCCAACATTAATAACTTTATTTGTTGTTTGTCTCTCCAAGGCATTGTTGATTGTAATTGGTGTCAGCTCCAATGCTGTATCGAGTAACGATAACTGCGATTGAATTGCATTCAACATCTCATTTTTTAATTTGGACTTGATGTCTGCATGACAATCACCAAAGACCTCACCAACTATTTCTACAATGGTACCTTGTTCAACAAGGTTAAGAGGTTGAAACCTTATGTCATTAATGGATTTCGGAGTAACTTCCACTGACATTGAAACACGACCTCTTCCCTGCGGATAATATCCTCTTCTCACTTCTCCCAAATAGATATTGATGCCCATCCGTTTTAATAACGGGAATAATACAAGTGAATAATGATCAATCGGAGGCGACATGTTTACATTAGTTCCACCGAGAAATGTTAATTTTATGGCTTCATTTTCATTATGTTTTTGCTTTTTTGATATTACCTCAGTTGCTGAATTCCGTCTACTATTATGCAGTAGCAGTATAGGCATTGCAATTTGTTGCATTAATGTAATCGATCCTGCTGTTACTGCATCACACAAATATTCTGTTTTTAATTCACTCACTTCATTTACATCCACAGGTATAAACTCTAGGTCTCTAGATCCAAAGCTATCGCCGATCATTGTACCGCCACCAGAAAGCTGGCAACTAAGTTTTACACCAGCTGTATGTTGATTTCCTAGTCCTGGAGGAGACCTTTTACCTCTAATGTTAACAAGCTTCAATCGTATTCCAAGTGCAATGCTGAGTGATAGACTAGTGCGAATCATTTGTCCTCCTCCCTCCAGTATCGATCCATCTACCTCCATATTGTGCCTATCCATATTATTTATCGATTTAATATTTGTAGTGGCATCATTCGACGCAGATTCCCCACGATCAACTAATAAATCATTGGATTTGGTACCAGCTGGGTCGTCGCCATTAGAGCTCATGTTGCCAGCGATTGTATTATTGGAAATAATGTATTGCTCTGCATTCATACCATTGCAATAATTTCATAGGTAATTTATGACCTATTATCCACACCTATTGAACTTTGGGAAAAGTTTGCGGATCTTTTGGATCAGTATTCATTAATCTGTCTCCAATCAGAACCCTACCAGACAGTACAGCGCAAGCATTAAATACATAGTTTACTAATTCAGTGCGAGGCAGTGCAAAGCATATTTTAAATTTAACAACGCCGGTACTTTTTTTCCGAGCGATAAAATCCATCAGGTGAGAAAGCGATTGTTTACTGCACATTTGGGTTGTGCGAGAGCGAATGAGTGACGCGGTGGGTGAAGAAGGCACCACGGGCGAAGTTGCGAGTGTTTTCCAGGTCCCAAAAGCAGCAGCGTCAACAATTGAAGAAATATTAGCGAAGGATACTGAGGATGAATCATTACGTAAATATAAAGAAAGTTTGTTAGGTACTGCGATAAACGGTAATACCGGAGATAAATCTGATCCTAGGAGAGTTATTGTTGATGAGTTTATAGTCATGTTTGCACCAGAAGAGGAAAGAAGTAATTTAGTATATCGCTTAGATACTGCTGAAGGCATCGAAGAGATGAACAAGAATGGAATCACCTTAAAAGAAAATGTAAAATATAAATTCATAATTAAATTTCGAGTTCAACATGATATTTTACATGGCTTGAAGTTTGTGAATACGGTTAGTCGTATGTTGCTGTCAGACACGGATGAATTGATGATAGGGAGCTATCCTCCTTCCACTAATATTCATGTTTTTGAGTTTCCGCGATTTGATTATGAAACAGCGCCATCAGGAATGATGTACAGAGGTAAGTACAATTGTAAATCGACATTCATCGATCAAGACAACAATAAACATTTGGAATTTAAATATAATCTACATATTCGAGATAAATGGTGATATTATTACTTCTGATAACTTGAGAAACAAGTAAGTGAATTAGGCACGATAATAATTGAGTAAGCAAGTATGGGTGAGTGAGTGATATTAGTGATTCAGCGATTGATGATTCGACGAATGTTAACTTATGCATTTGTTTGAAACGTTTGTATTAAAATAGATATTTTGTATATCCCAATATACCCCAACTCCTCTTACTTCTTCGAAAAAATTTGAGTTATCCATACTACCAGTAAGTTTAGACTACTGCGTATCAAAAAAGTTTAGTCCAAGGCCGGTTGTTACAACAAGTGCTCAAAATTACCACATTTATAAATTCTTAGGTAGAAGTAGAGATGCAGCACCCGAAGCACCACCTCAGTCCCATCAAGAAGGCGGGAGTTGGGGGGATCCACTTCTTGAAGGGTCACACGCTGTCCTTAGAGAGCCACTACGCAGGAACGGCGAATCGGATACACCCTCGTTCGAAGATGATATTAGTTAATCGTGGTTCATCATATCCTGCATTACCATACGATGTATCTGCTGAAATTGTCGAAGAAACGATAAAGCGTAGAAGTATTCACGGAGACTTAATGAAAGAAACACATGGAAATGTATTTAGAAAGAAAAAGGAAAAGGAGAGCACTAGTGATTATTTTGAGCAACGCCATGCGGTTAGAAATTATTTGTTAGATATGCATCCTGATTATGATCTTGGTGATATTTCTGGTAAATTGTATTCAGTTTCAAGATTAAAAATATCAAGTAGAGGTAATAATAATAATAATAATGATAGTAGTGATGATCGCCCTTTAGAGGATTTCATCCGTCCTAAGGAAGTAACCAGACCCCGTTCTACAGGGTACTCCCCCGGTCATGTGCGCACAATTCTAGGATTAGATGCATATGGTCCAAATAGTAGTATTACCCAGAATAACGAAAGAGATATTGGTGACTTACCTCCTTCTCCTAATACAGATCGGTATAAAATCCTTAATAGTAAGCCTTCTACTGCACCATCGGCATCATTAAGACCAAAGACTACAAATAAAAATAATAATGAGTTTGGAATTAACGATTCTAATTTATTCCATGTGCAAAATGATAACCGTCCAAAAACGTCAAATGTTAAAACTAGTAAATTTATAACCGAGGAAGATCGAAGTCTTAAAGATCCCAATACTAAGAGCGCAAGATGGTATGAAGAGTATCGTGCCAAAATACAAAATAAGAAACAGGAGTATGTTATTAAACAGCAAATACTATTTTACCAGCAGCAGCAGAAGATGGAGGCGGATAATGTAATGCGTGAGTTGAACGAGTTTGAACAGTCTTTGAATGTTAAAACTCGTAGATCTACTACCGTTTAAGACATTTGTTTATTTGTAAATAATGTAGTTGTATTTATTTCTATTATTTATTTCTCCTACAAATATTTCTACGTTAATCCACCACTTTTAGTACGACCGCCGTGTCCCAGTATATGACCGATTACTGGATGATAAAACTGGGGATAGTGCGAAGATATCGAGCAAGAAACGTAGCTATTTTTGATTTTCTTCTTCGAATAACAATACATTTAGTGACCGGGCAGGTCTCATACCGGTGGCGGAAAGTGCTATCGGACCATATTTGCAAATTCCTTGCACTCAAAATATCGAATTCGATATAAATCGAGTGACAGTAACGCACTGGTCGGCGCAGTAGTTATCGGCGTGAATTGAGTGTAGCTGACTTGGCTTGATCCGTCGTCAGCTCGTAAAGTCGCATAATGTCACTAAAAGAAAAATTTGAAAATTTTTTATTTGATACTTTGGATAATTATGTAGATAATTGTGATGCAAATGCGATAAAGCTTAATTTATGGGAGGGAAATGTGAAGTTGAATAATCTGATATTGAAGGAACAATGCTTTCCTGTGGATACTCACTCCTCTGTGTCGTTAGAGTCGGGGAGCATTGGATATCTTGAGCTAGGTGTACCTTGGACATCACTATCTACAGGGAATGTATCCGTTGAACTTAGAGATGTCGAAATGACATTGAGTTTGAACAATTTAACATATCACCGAGCAAGTGATGGTAGATATCAGCACCAATCACCAATCGATAAACTGAATTATCTTATTGAAGAAGAATTATTATTATTATGCAGAGATAAGTCAATGCTACCAAATACATCATCTACCTGGTTTGGAAAGTTTTTAGCAAATATTTCGGAATCAATTATATCACGCATAACTAACGGCTTCAGTTTCTCATGTCACAATGTAACTGTTCATTTCATAGTACCCTATTCTAATAATCATTATTTAAAGTTTTGTATTCATTTCAATTCTTTAAATATTGAGAAAAGTATAAGTAAAGGCAAGATTATATTCACGAAGAACGTTCAGATTAGAGGATTTACATTGAGTTTAAGTACCGCCTTTTACACCAGTGAAACAATGTTAGAACAAACAAAATATAAAAATAATGACGTTATTATCAACTCCTGTAATGCATTGATCGAGATCACTTGCTCTAAATCTGATGATAAGATCAATTTGCCGGTTATATGTGCGTCATTAGTACTGAGTAACTTTGAACTAACGATATCGACGTTACAACTAACATTAATATCTGATTGTATTGATCATAATCAACGGATAATACTAGCTGCCAGATTGTTTATGATTCATCAAATCATATGTAACAAGATCGACTTCGAGGATGCGAAGAGGAATGAAATTCCGTTTAATGTTTATATCGCAAACAAGAAAAATGAGACTAAAAGGAATTATCGCAGATTGTGGCGGGTTGCAATAGAGTCTATCCTGTTACTGAATCGGGGTATGTTACATGTGAAAACACGGTATAATATAGGCTATTTGTACTCGATGAAGTATGTCGAATATATTAAGCACGTGAATAAGAGATACAATGGTAGGAGTAATCATGAAGAAGACAGTAAGATTTACACGGAATCGGATACTCGCTTGTTGGCGTACGTGCTGCATTCCAAGTCCAGCAAGAACGTGTTTGAGTCCCGTGAATTATCTGAGACCACCGAGGAGATAGATACGTCGTTGATGGAGTACTATCACGGAGTGCTATCGGATGTGGATATCCTGTTTTATCGTTATTTAAGTATCCAGTCACTGCACAAGGAAGTAGAAGCAGGGACGTTAGATCTTTCCAACTATGTGAAATACCTTCGAAGCAAGTTAAATAAGAAAGCAATCACCACCGAGCCCTCTGCAGACATGCATAAAGTTGGTTGGTTCTATGGGGCTGGTAATCACGATAAAGCCCCGTCGATTGAAGAGATGTACCAATTGTACATGGCAAATTATACAAAGCGGAAAAATATGACTCTTGATAAGGAGATCCTTCGATTCTTTCGGTTGACGCCGACTGACGATTTCATGGGAAGTAAATTAGTATGGAAGAGTGCGATTAATGTTACACGTTTCTCGTGCAGTATTCGCGATGCACCCATGCGAGTTGGAGGTAAAACGTCATTCACGGGTAAACCACTGGTTGGTAATGCTACCTCTCGCATATTACAATTTACATGCTACGGTATTGCATTAAATAGTAGGTATCGCGATCACAATGACTGTTCCTTGTGTCTTGACATTGCTGGAGTCAAAGTGTATAGTATTGACGGTGTTGAGCTGCTGGCCATCGGGCAAGAATTAGATGAATCCAGTGAAAGCGCAGCAGTTACATTAGAGATTGAGATTACTCCTATCAAAAGCGCGTCCAATCCATTTTACACTATTGGCTTTTTGTTCGGGTCGTTATCTGGCAACAATCGGGGCGGAAATCACTCCCGACATGTAGACGTACGGTTATCTTGTGATTGCATCCATGTTCACCACGAAAAAAATACGATTTTCGTAATCAATCGATTACTACAAAGACTGCATAAAATTCACAATAAAAACGAAATTGTACTGAGAGAAGCCACAACGAGCGCAGTGATTGCCACGGACAACACCTACAGTCTAAATCTTAGTATTGACGGATTTAACTTTGTCGCACCTAGTCGAGGAAGTGCGGAGGGTGTGGACGTAGAGAGTTATGTATTCTTCCAAGTATCGCACTTATATATTAAAGGTGGCAAATATTTGCAGGAGACAATCGATGCACTAGAAAAACAGAGTCAAGTGTATGATCCTTGTTCAAATATTTACACTACAGGCAGTGACGGCTACCCTTGTCAGCGGGTGGATGACATCGTCCATGAGGATGTCAGTAATAATGCTGAAGTTGTGAGAGAAGTTATTGAGAATCAGTCGCCGGTTTGCTATCCATTTATATTTTGTGTTTCCAATGCGATATTATCAATCGTACGCAAGAAATCGTCACAGTTCTTGGGACACAATATCAATGTTACTCCAATTACTTTCCGTGGTATTCTCTTCCAGCTGGATGTCGTGAAACCAACGGCTAACAAAGCGACAAATATTGGATACTACACCAGTGTCAGAGTCAATGTGTTTTCTTCCCCCATTGATTTGTGCACAACACAAAACGATCTGATTGTACTGACGGACGTGATCAATAACTGCAATGACTCGTTTACGAATAGCCCTGTAGCAGCTGCGAAGACAACGTTTAGGCTGGAGAATTACTCTTCGTGTCTTAATTTCACGTTAAATTTTGTGTGCAAAGTATTTAAATGTACGTTACTCAAGCATCGGCTCGAAGGAACGGACCCCACTGAAATCGCGAGTCGAATTTACGTGCATAATTTAATCACTAAAATGTTACAAACGTTTGCAGCAAATATCAAAATCCGAGGAGCAAACAGCTATTACGTGGACACGGCCAGGACTTTAATTACCGAGCGGTTGATATACTTGCTGCAGGATGACTACGCTAGTGACTCTAACCTTGCCACTATGATAGAGACCTATCTCATCAACTTAATCAAAGAAATTGAACCTGATACATACCAGATAGGTAGCATCGACCAAAATGCAATCGACAGTATCATCGAGGAAAGTGTGTCGACATTAATGAATTACTATAGCACTGATAATCGAATTAATGACAGCATTATGGTGCAGTTGGTGTTTCGAGACATTGGATTTTCATCGTACAGTTACATGTATGATAGTCTGTCCCTCATCACTGTTGGTGAGCTGCTGCTGGTTGATGAATACTCCTATCCAATATTCGCGTTAATTAATGAAAAAACGCGGTCCAAAGAAAAACAGCGCAAAGTCAAGTCATACATGGGGAAGAAGTTGAGTGGTAAAAACGATCCTATTGGAAAAGGAATAAAAGGAAAAGCGGATATTGCAAGCAAGATCACGAATATGACGACGGAAGAGATACACGAGATGGTCGTCCGCGGTGTAAGTGCAAGTGGGTTTAAGTTTATTGACCACGAGAACTATGCGCTATCCATCTCCTTCATCGATCAAGATAGAAATCCATTATTTGGCCTAGGAATGGGAGGATACGACGAGATCAGTGTGTACAAAAATATGGGACGCATAGAAAGCTCTCAGGCTTTACACAATAATCGTGACTTAAAATACATGATAATGCTGAATTCGTTGAATATTCACTTGTCGGCGACATTAATACCCAACTTATTGGAGTCAGTGCTGCCCGTTATTGATAGTATGCAAACGTCAAATGCAAAAACAGATAATTCCACTGTAACTCCCGTGTTTCATGCAAATAAAAACGTCTCAGTGAATTTCACCATCTCCACAGTCAATGTAATCATGGGTGTGGACGATGTAATGCTGTATCGATTTATCTCCAAGTCTAATGACGTTCAGTACTCCCAGTACATGGTGATAGGTGGCCATAACAAGGTCGTCACTTCTACTGTGTCATTCAAATCAAGTAATATGAAACTATTTGATTTAACAGAAGCCGGAAGTAGGTACTGGCAAATATTATTTTCCGACGCGAGCGGCGATAGATCCATGGGAGTCAATGATTTTCATGTGTTTGTGGAAAAGAAACAATATTTAGACGCACGGAACAAGGTTGATGCATCCAAAAAGCCGGCGCTTCTGGTGAAAGCAGATCTCTCAAAATTCCATATTTGCTATTTGAAACGTAGTTTTGTTTGTCTGCATGATTTTTTAAGTATTCAATTGTTGGAACGTATCAACGACGTGTTGAAGAAGTCGGAAGAGAGGGTAAAAGTGATTCCAGATGACCAGGACAATACAATAAATACTGGCTTGATCCATGGTGTAAAGACTCCTGTATGGTCGTATGATTCAGATGAGAACTCGGACGATTCGATGGATAGTGATGACTATGATAACGTACCAGTGACTATCAAGAAGGACAGATTGGCATCACGAATGATTGACAAAACTCCTATTCGAACAAATGAACCCGGATCTATTCAGCAACGGAAGCTTGTATTTTCTAATCCTGTTCGGCGCCCTATTGGTGGCAACGTTGGCAAGGCAACGGACTACTCGGTGGAATCAACAGCTTCTGCAACACAGTTTGATGTGACAATTGAAATATTGCTGAACAATATAGTATTGTTGCTCCCCAGGAACTCGATTTCAGCAGAAATTGTGGCAATAAAAGTGTCCAAAGGTTATGTCAAAGTCTTTAATGTAGAAGAAACGTGGAAGACGCCTACTAGCACTGTCGTTTCCTCCGACGGGAAGTATTTAACGTTTAACCCCGACTCGAATGAATGGGAAAACATAAATTTAATCAATTCCAAGAAGCAGTCCAGCGCTGCATTGCAGAAAGTGGTAATAGACATCGGTGACGATGACGAGGAGGACGAATTTTATGATTCTATTAGTGATAATCCCACTAATACCAATGCCAATAACCCAGGGGGTTTCTCCAGAAGCGCAGATAACAGGCAGAAATGTACTCGCACTGCTATCGATTTAGAGTCAATACAAATTTACACCTCGCTTGACAAAAAATTGAAAAATAAAAACACTAGAGATATATTCAAACATATGGAATATACTTTTAGCAGCATTGAAAATGACGGCAGTGTTTATATTGAACCTGATAGTAGTGATGACGAGGTGAAGCATTGGCACCTAGTGTCGGATCCATCCTTTTCTCTGCGCATTGTCAGCGATAACATTCTTGCCACAGGCATGATGCGTAATATAGTAACTAACTACAAGAACGACGATGTGAAGCTGATGCTCAGCATGGCTGAATACTATTTGATTCTAAGTGTTATATTTGATAATTTTGAGGAAAAATATTTCCGTGAATTTTCAATCGCTGATGATATTCCATCATCACCAGAATTTCCCGATAGAGAAGGTTTGGCACCGACACCTCCTGTATACGGCACGAAATACTACATAGATTACTTGTTGCGGTGTGTTTCTGCGTCATCATTTGAATCATTTGTGGTGCTGGCTGATTTTAAACTAGAGATGTTGATGGATTTAAATTATTTTCCGAAGGATCCATGTCCAATGTTTAACGAGTTAACCAGACAAATAGGTTCATCGTTCACGGATGTCGTCGATCTCGCAGCTATTCATATCGTCGGTTGCTGTGTGCATTCCAAATCTAGCGACACAACGATCCATACAGCGGTCGCTGCATCGAATGTTGAAGTATTCGATAGACGACCTATTTTGAATCGGTTCAGTGAAAAGGCCATCATTAGCGCTGGTTTGGCGGATGTAGGCAGTACGATTTATTATTTCATGCCCAATTTCCAGTTCGGTTTGGACCCAGCCACTACCTTCTACGACATTAATGAGCATGTTCTACAGAATCCCTTTATCATGTTGGGGTTGTCCGATGCATACATGGTGAGCAATCGGGTTGCGCATAATGACGGTGAATGGGTTGGATTGACGGATAGTGTCATTAACAACGCATATAAGTATGTTGTAGATAGTTACGCGAATAAAGACGACGATAACGAAGAGTTTCGATCTCGCGCTATAGCACTACTTGATGCTGCTAATAAATGTAAAAAGGCACTAGAAACTGCCATTCAAAAGAACAATAACGATGTCATCAACAATTGGTACGAAGAAAGCCGTAAAGTCAGGTCGATTCCGTTACATTGTTCAACTCATTTATCTTCCGACTCCAATTGGGGAACTATTTCCATTGGGATTGACGAGGTAGAGATGGCAGTACACTGTATTGATATTTTGATGTTGATCGGCGAATATTTTTCAGCCTATAACATAGAGCCTGCTTGTGGGAACCCAAAGACCCAAATATTTGATAAAATACCACTAGACGACAGACCATGCACCGGTCATGACTTGCGGCTTTTCATTCGACGACCTCATCTCAAAGTATTAAAAACATTGTCATCTTCCACCAGTAATGCACTCATATTAGAGGCCTCGGAGGATGGAATAAGCTACGTACCTGGCAGCATTCACAATGGCGGTGTGTATTATCGACAGCTCCTGGACAGTAATGATGCAAAAACGATGGAGTTTAAAGCACTCAATTTAGCAGTAATTTATCTGTCCAATAACAATGACGCAGTGCCAGGCATAAGAGGATCCGCGGGATCTGGTCGCGGGGTTCGAACCTTGCTGGAAAACTTCTATATTTCTATATTCTCGCAATATGTTGATGCCAAACATTATTTTAAGATAGAAGCCCAGCATTGTGCAGATAACAAATCAGGATCATCTTTATTCGAGTTTGTCAACAACGATAATTTAGAAAACAGCGTATTCAATCCAAAAGATAATGAGTATAGTCCATACTCCTTAGGACTGCCGTTTGTAGTGGAGCCGTCGGTGTTATTCCAAACAGATAACACGAAGCCTGCGGTTAATCCGCTTTCATCCAATATAGTGATCAGTTACGATGATTTGTACTTCCTCTCTAGCATTGTCTCATCGCTTTTATGTATAAAATTCAACTCAAATACCAGAAGTGGGAGCTCAAGTCCTATGCAATCACCAAGCAAGCCTGACGACTCGTCAAAAAATAATAACATTTCCATGCAGTCTGATACCCCTTCTATGTTCGGCGTGGTGTCCCTCGCATCAATCCGCGTGGTGGTGGTGGACAGTGTTCTAGGGCTGCATCTGCCATTGTTTCAATCATTTATTCAAAAATTAGATCTGGTTATAGACAACGAATTCGGTAATTCCTACAGAATATTCGCAGAAATTTCTTTATGGTTTGATTATTTCAATAATATGAAAAAATGTTGGGAGCCTTTTATTGAGAAGTTGAAAGTCGTCACCTTATTTCAGCAGAACCAAATGATGTCACTAAGTGATTCGAAATCTGAGTCAATTGGCTGTGGAATTACCTTGAGGGTTTTAAGTGATATACACGTGAATTTATCTGGCTCCTTAATCAGAACGATTGACGATACGGTGCACATGCTCAATACTAGCGGATACAATAAGTACGTGAATAGCGCAGAAGCACAATCAGTTGCAGACCCAATTAATGAGTTAATGCCTAGTAAAAAACGAAGTGAAAGTCTTACGAATAAAAAGCGCACTTCGTCGGTTGAGATGCACCGGGAACACACGCCTTTATTAGACTCAGATCGAGTAGGGTTTTCGATATTAAACTTGACTGGTCAACCTATAAGGTACATCCAGAGGCTAGACAACGCCTATTCCATAGAGTATCTAGAGGATAGAGGTAGAGGGAACCTGAACTTCACTGCATGTGCCACTAAAATCAACAATATGAAAATCGTGGAAGATGCATTTAATGTTCAAGTCGTGAATAACGTCCGCGCCGGGAATAGTAATGATCGAGTATCACATCAAGTTGCTATTCAAATCTCAGGATATGAGTGGTTTCCATCTGTTCAGGTTGATGAAATCGGTACCAAGAATATTTCTTTATTCCCCCTCGAGCCATTACCAATTTTTGAGGGCTCCATACGGACCGCATTGAGTGTAGTCTCAACTGTTTCACCTAAACATGGTGGGCGAATGCTTTCACTCAGATCTATTTTCACTATACGAAACAACTGCTCTCATACTGTAGATTTGTACACAATTGCAGAGCAAATAATGGATAAAGGAAAATTGAAGGATTATCTCAGCGAGTCAACAGTCCCATTCGCCATTGCAACTGGCGATGAGTTCCAGATTCCTTTAGGCTTGATGTCTTGTAGTATAGAAAAGTCAAACGGGACTTTCTTTGGTGAAATATATTTAAAGCCACATGACGAGGTCAATGAGTTGAAAAAACATTTTCCTGAGCTAGTCAAGTACAATCCAGACAAGCTAGAGCCTAGCCACGACTCAATAGACATAAGAGATATCGTTGAAACTCATGGAAATCACGACTTTCAGGTGTCGTGCGATATTTTATCGAAAATGCGGACCAAGAACAGAAGAGACAATGAGCTGGAAAGCACCCGTGATGCTACCTCGTCCAAGAAACAATTGTTTTCTTATAGCGTTGAAATTGTACGAAATGATTTTGCTAATTTACATGCTTCGCGAGAGGCTATTAAAACCAGTAATAAGCATATGATACAGAAAGTCATGGCCATGGCCAAGCCTTTATTCGGAGGTGGACATAACGAGGTAAACTCGATTCGCGCCACAAATAATGTGGATTATACGATCGTCATCAACCCACCTATTATTCTGGAGAACCTACTTCCTTGTGGAGGTATTTTTCAGATAATTCACACGACTCAGAAGAATACACTGTGGAGTGGTGAGATATTACCTGGGCATGTAAAAAGCATACACACTGTAATATTGAATGACCCATTAACGCTGTTGATTACACTTCCACATTGCAAGAGTTTACAGGGCGTAGAGTTCCATAGACCAATCCAAGGAAAAAGACATTTCCGTACAATGAAAGATAAAATTAAAGACAAAATCACGGATAAGTTGAACTCGATAGGCCTTGGTGACAATGACGAAGATGTGGATCCAGACATGAGGTACATGATTCTCGCTGATCGAGAAGGACAACGATTGCGCATTAATATTGATAATATATTAGGATCAAGCGGACATCGTCATGTGACTATTTACTGCCCTTATTGGATAGTGAACACCTCTCAATATTCATATCGTATTAGACAAGATGGACACAAAATCTTGACGGCTGGATCTACCACACCCCTTCTTGATGGAGCGAAGTCAGACAGTGAAGAAGAAATCCTGAAGATAAAGAATCGCTCTATATACCCAGGGAACAAGGGAACATTGCATCATGAAAGGACGGAGAACATTATGGGTATTTCCACCGATAATCGGTACAACTGTGAGTTGCTGTCAGAGCAATTGCCCTTGGACAAGATAATAGATCTGGCTTATATGTTCAACTTTGAGGATGATATCAACGTACTTGGAAATCGTCGCGTGTTACTTCAACTAGATGATTCTGAATGGTCTTCACCTTTCAGTATTGATAGCGTCGGTGTGAAGCAGTCCATCAAAATCGAAGATGACGTACATGGTGTATTGGAAGTTGGTTTCAATATATTTGCTGCGCCATCACCACGTTTATCGAAGTATACAAAAGTCATTCGGTTCATGCCGCGATTTTTAATTGTGAACAACACCGAGGATAGCATAGAGATCACGCAGCCCGCCATTTTTAATGACAGTGGCAGTTACGATCAAACGAAGGTTATACTACCGAAGTCAATACTGCCTTATCACTTGCCGAATATTGTTGATGAACGTCTATTGTCATGTCGTATCCACACCGGCGAGAAAAAGAAATCGAAGGAATCCTGGCTTCGCTCGGTCGCATTTCCAATTGATAATTTAGAGTCGTATAACTTGTTGTTGAAGCGAAAGAATGACCTCAGCACGATCCCGCATGTGCAGACGCGGAGTGCTGCGGAATATACAGTTACATTTCCTCGTTTGCTAGAAAAAGCGAGTAGTCACGTTCCATTAGAAGAAAAATGCGTCAGTGAAATTGGAGTATGGTTTGAAACCGATTGGCAGGAGATAAACATAGTTGTGAAAGGATTGAAACCAGGATCTTGGGCTGCTAATGAAAGTGGTATCCAAGTCGGGGATGTGCTGTTGAAAGTGCATACGGAATCATATACAGGTAAAGAATTTGAAAAATGTATGAAATCGTTGAAGGAGAAATTAAAAGGTGGTCCATGTAAGCTGGTCTTTCGCACCGTAGAGGAAAAAATCCGTTTGATCCGTGCATTAGCTGCGGGGAATAATGATTCCTCATTGACGGGTGATCGACGCCGGCTAAAATATAATAATGGTGATTCCAAAGCCGACTTTAATGTCATTACAGTGGCATTAAAGGCGTACGACGCATGCACTAAGATAACCTTGACTGCCGTTGATTTAACCAAGAAGTCGGAATACAGAATCAGAAATGGCACAGCCAGTCATATTATTTATTTCAAGCAATCGGTCAGGTTTACCGCACTCGGTAGATTCTCAGACATTTGGTCCACTATCTACCCGGGTGAAGAAGTCAATTATTTCTTTGAAAATCCAGTGCTGGACTCGCGTATCGAGAAGAAGCAGATAAGTGTTAAGTTAGGACCCAATATCCTATGTCCCGAGCACATCACTCACCACGACTTTACCAAGGTGTATTACATCGAGGACATGATCTCCGAACCTGTTGACTTCATTCGCAGCCTTACTAATTACAAACAAAAACGGCACAACAAAGTTGATATTAATTTTGACATTATTGGTGCGGAAGCAAACATAGTGACCAACTCACATAATGAAGAGAAAGTGGGAATTAAGGTGTCGGTTACATCCCAAAATAATATCAAGTTAGTTCAAATTGTACCGGATAGCACCAAGTACGTGTCTGAATCGAAGTATTGCAAGCAATTTGCTGTCAAACAAATCGAAATATTGAAAGAACTAGAAGAAAAACTAAATAATCGCGTCATTCAAGACTTCCAGAGCGCCATGGAGCAGGAATTAATGGATGCAACGGAGCGACTCAAGAAGTTCCAAGAAACCCTAGATCCGTTTAAATTGACGGCGTTTTCCGAGTTCAAACAGCTTCTTGATACTGATACAAACAAGAGTAACCAATTGATAGTAGAAGTGCTGGAGTGCAAAGAGCTGCGACCGTTTGTAACGGGTCAGAAGGAAAATATTTATTGCCGCATTGAACTAAAGAAGACTATTGACTCGTTGATTAGTAGGAGGAAATGCTTGGCATCCAAATCTACGTATGTATGCAATCAGACGTTAGACCCTACTTGGATTAACCAGAAATTTGTGATAGAAACGCCCGAAGACGCTTTGAATTCTTCTTCTTTCTACACTTTAAAGATATCTGTCTTCTGTAAAGGTCTGATACAAAAGGCGAAATTGATTGGCACCATGGAGTTACAATTATCTTGCTTAAGTGAAGATGCATTAAAGCGTCTACGCGAAGATGCGTTGAGACGTCTAAGTGACGACTCGTTAGATGAATACCCCTCAGTGGGCGAGAATATGCTTCACATCCTGTGTGAAAATGCATTAAAAAGATTAAAAGAGGACCAATTGACGGAAGATGTCATTAAAAGTATGCGCAAAAATGCCGAAAAGTGTACAAGAGAGAGCGATCCATTCAAGTATCTCAGCCAGGACCAATATACCAGCTTTGTGGAGGCGTTGGAACCAAAGCTTGAACTCAGTGGTTGGTTTCCTTTAAGTTCCAAGCGTGCTGTATTACGTCAAACATCAGAGGATTCAACATATGCAAATGCAGGATCAGTAGGATCCATCAGGCTGCGATTGCACTGGATTCATAGCAACGAAGGATTGAAGAATTCATTCAGACTGTCTATTAAACGTCGAATCAAGGAGTTGGAGAATTTATTATCCAGTATTGAGAAGTCTGTCAGTAAAAGTCTGGCTGATGAAGCATCTAATGTCTCTAAAACCCGTAGCCGCAGTAGTCGTCACTCATTCCTCGACACTGCCCGTCGCACCAGTAGTACGTTAAGGTTACTAACAGGTTTGGAATCACCGGAGATTAAATATTTAAGGAGTATTCGACTGACTCCATCGCCGGCAAATATAGAATTTGATTCTTCACCTTCACCTAGAAAGAGTTATTCGATGCATTGGAATCATTACGATGCTATTCACAAATGGATCAGTTACAGCAGCAACATCCCCAAGACAGCAGCGAAGGACTTGTTGCAGCAACGTAAAAGATGGTTCAAACTTTACCAAGAGCGACTGTTCCAAGAGGGAATACAGCGGGAGTATCACCGCAGCATCGTGTACGTGGGGTCCCGTAAGGGCACGATTGAGATATACCCAGTGACAGTCGAGAATATTGGGCATTTATCAAGAGGCTCCTATGTTTTTTGCCGCGCTACATTTGGAGAGGTTGTATGCGCGAGTCAAAGTATTAGATGTGAATCAATCAGTACCGAATCAAGTTTTGTGCAAAAAGATTCTAACGGTAATGTTATTAGTCCATTTAAATTTGATATCGACTTAACGGATATCAAGAAAAAATATATTGGTTCCATATTTATTGGTGTCGTTAATGAGACGTACTCTGCAGTGAAGGAGGTCAAGAATGTCGAGCTTCCTATATTCCGTTTGCTTGAAAGTATATGCGCGGAGACGAGTAATAACGGCTGGTTTACCCGCTATTTCCCTCTATACAACCCCAACTTCACCAATCATTACGGCGATCACATTCGGCTCAATGAGTACTCTGAGAGCAAAGAGGAAAAGGGCACCTTGATTGAGCACCATCCGCGCATCCAGCTAACTATGCGTTGGGTTCCCGAAAATACAACTACGAGCACTGCTAATACTGATGACATTAGTGCACAAAGGCGTCACTCTATCTCTAGCGACTCGGTATCGAATGCTCCAAAGAATTATATGAGGCTTCAAGTCCCCTCCTTGTCCATTGCAATTATTGATTCGCGTAACTCCAGGGAGTTAATGCAAGTCTCTGCAAATGGCATTGACATTCGATATTACGAGAACTTGGAGCATGCAGATACCATTGTAAACATCGATTGGTGCCAACTAGATAATCAACTACCTGATGCTGCCGCGCCTGTGCTCCTAGCCCCTTTAATTACCAAAAAGGCACAGCCCACATTGAGACTGCATGTTATCAAGAACACCAATCCATTACTCTCTGGATACGATAAAATCGCTGTTGTAGTTCAGGAACTAGATCTCAACCTTGAGCAAGACACAGTGATGGGTATGTGGGATACTATACAGAGTTGGTATGATGAGCACGAGTCCGCTCTAAAGGACCACGCCATTGATGCCAACGAGTTGAAACATGCTCGATTATTTGGATTTCAAACAAAAGATCGCGATGTAGTAGAGAAGAATAAGAGTTTATTATTTGCCTTTTTGTCACCATCCAAGTCCAATCCAGAGACTTCAGTCGATGCGAAAGACACCTTTTTGTCCTACACCGACGAGGATACTGCAGAATATGTCTATGTCAGAGATTTCTACATCAGTCCAATCAGTATAAAAGTCAGTTTTCTTATAACGGCTGAGTCTCACGCACTCACAAATGTGCGCCATCTATACAATCAGCCTCACCAATCAACACTGGATGCGGACATAGGACTGACTACGGCAATAAGTGCTTTCTTATGGCAGGTTGGTGAAGTGGTACTAGACCTTACCTCGACCATATCAGATGCACCCATTTATGTCGAAGAAATTGACAGATCGCACTTGTTTTATGTTCATTCCGAGTTCTCCAAGATGTTGCAAAGTCACTATTTCCAGCAGCTTCTGGCTTGCTTGTACAAGATAATTGGGTCCTTGGATTTAGTCGGCAACCCCGTCGGTTTGCTGTCCAACATCAAGGAAGGTGTGATGGATCTTTTTATTGTACCACTAAATGTTCTTATCGAAAGTCCACAGGAGTTTGTTGATGCATTAAGAAAAGGGACTGCATCACTACTGTATAACGCTACCGATGGCTTCATTGGTACTGGTTCAAGCATCACCAGATCAGTGGGAAGAACCGCGGCTAAATTAACTATGGATTCTGAGTTTATTAAAAGCAGAGAAAAGTTACAGCGACCCATTAAAAAATATCAAGAAGCATTAACATTGGCGCGCAAAGATGTCCTTAATGCAGTGTACTACGCTATTACTGGTGTGTTGAGTGTTCCACTATCTAGTTTTAAATGGCAAAAACCATTTTCTTCCTTGAGTGTTGGTCTATTGAATGGCGTTCTTGGACTAGGACTCAAGCCGTTGGTTGGGGCACTGGATGCTGCAACACACACCGCTGAAGCTGTTCGAATAGTAGTAAAATACTCAACTAAAGAGTATTACGAGCCGCTTCGACGCCGTCGTTACAGCAACTCTTTCGGCCCAGATGGCCGCATATTATCCTACAACTTTGAATGCGCTCTTGGCAATGATCTGCTTAATACAATCGAGCAACTGAAGCGAGTACAACGTATTGGTAACGCTTTTCACGAAGGTGGTCGTATTATGAATGTTGTTGGTGTGTTCTTGAAAAATACCCGATTATTTGGTAGAAATGGATCAGATAGAACGCAATCCCAACGCTTAATGGTCCATCAACAATCGCTGCGTTTAGCCAGTGCTATGACTCCTAAAACTCTTCAATCCAACGACCGCACGGAGAGTGTAGTATTCTGCACCGTATTGTTCTATCCATATGATGAAGAGGGATATCAGGTAGCAGTGCTAACGAACATGAGGCTGTTAGTGTGTGATTGCAGATTTAGGCGACAGGAAGCTCCATTAATTCAATTCGAATGCGACTTGGATACCATTAAAGATGCCGGATTCTTGGAAAAATCATCATTTGATCGCTTCGGTACTCTTACAATCACCTTGAAAGACTCCAAGAATGTGGATGCGCACAGCGCCGCTCCGGCATCGAGTAACAACTCGCGCATATCCCAACTCGGTAATAGAATAGGTAACCGAATAGGCAATGCGGTTGGTAATATAGCGGATACTATCGCACATAACTTCTCTTCGTCGACTAATCAGTTCAGTATTACATGCGCTAGTAGAGACCAAGGAAAGCTATCCGCATTACGCAATTGTATATACATAGTCAAGCAAGAGTTCGATAAAGTGTCCTTTATGACGGACAGCAACCAGTATTATCACCAGAGCAATAATTATTTCTCATTGGATGACGACATCGGTATTGCTTCAGTGGGTCCTTGGCAATTCAGTAAAAGTGATGAGAAATCGGATAATGTCGCTGCTAAGCTTTGTGACAACACGATCAAATGGCACTGCGTCCAAACTAAGGATTTCTATGCGCGCAATACTACCCCTAGGTGGTTGGCCGAGGAAAGAATGAAATTGATTACATACCACCAGACCGTTAAATCACAGCTGCTCGAAGAGCCTGTGCATCATGTTACTGAAAGTAGTAAAGCGAGTAAGAAGGTGGATGGTCATACCACTAGCAGCAGCAGATCCAACGACTTGTTGAACCTGTCTATTGGCGCATTCAAGGGTGTAAAGGGAGTATTCAACTCAGCTACTTCCGCATTAGTTGGTGGTTTATCGCCGACGACTTCCAATATCCACAGTGTTTCTAGTAATATTAGCAATACGAGCAGTGGAATCCATGAGAGTAATGAAGATATTACAGGTAGTAATGAAGTAACAAGCAGTCGCACGGCAAACAACAAGGCCAAAGCACCTATGCCGATTTCGGGCGGTAGCACCAAAAACGTCATGGCAAGAAAAAGATCGTCCACCGAATCCTTCCTGTCTGATGATAGTAAGCGAGCTATAACACCTGTATTAGACCCCGAAAAAGAGTTCCGAGCCATCAATTCAATGTTGTACCCTTCGATCTCTGAGGATCTAGAAGACTATTCGTTTTTGTCGGATTCCACTGTAGACTCCACTCAACTGCAAACATTGCTGGACAGAATAGCACGTCTGGAGAAGGCATTGTTGAAGGAAAAGTGAAGCTCCTTCGGAGGTATTCCGAGAGAGTAGAGTGGGTGTTGATATCTATTTGTATTTGTATTGTAACTAATATTCTCTCAAGGGTCTGCTTATGACATTCTACAAAAAATTGCAACACTTCCATGAGCAGCGCACCGGTTTAACAGTATTCTTTACACCGAGGGATCGGTGCTACTGATCGCGAGCTAATGGATTATATCATGGGAAAGGAGGTACAGTAACTCCACACCCTTTCGACATAAAAAAACTTTAGGTACGTACATACTGGCAGTGTCGCATGTCGCCGTTTCTACTTTTCTTGCTGCTGCCGCTTGTGCTTGGGTTCGTCTCCTTTGATGTGCGCACGCGACCAGCAGCAGCGTGCAGTATGTTCGAGTACGACGAAGATATCCAACCGCCACTCGTTTCTTTCATGGAAGCATTGAGTGGGTCATTGCAAGTCATGAAGGGGGCGGATGTGCCACCATTCCTGAAGCTAGTCTTGACAGACAACAAACAGATATTAGATAGTGAAGATCAAAAGATTAAAGACGTGAAACTAATATCTGCTCGCCTTGTGAATCTACAGGCAAAGGGGCTTCGCGTTCAGGTAACATACAAATACATTACTAACGATCAAGTGAAGAATTACCAATTTACGGAGATTGTTGAAGAAATTGAGAATTATTTAAAAAATGGGTTTCGACGAGCAATTTTAACTACTAGGTAACAAAATCTTATGATTGTAATGCACAAAATACTAACTCTAACACTCGCTACAGCGATAGTATTTACGAGCTGAATATGAAGCGGGGGAATGGCAAGTTCCGAGAAACAAAGAAGCCAAGCAACCAACTGGCTGTAGATGCCCCAACATTATATGATCTTAATCATGACAGAAAGAAAAATGTATTGATTAATATGGACTCTGCATTTCTCAAAGCATTGAAGGTGACAACAGTTGAGGGCAAACCACGAAGTGGTATGACGGATAAATACAAGCAAATCAACAAGTTTGTTGAAATTATAGATAACTTAATGACGAAAGTAATTGCAAGTACGAATAAGCTAAACATTGTCGACATGGGGTGTGGGATGGGCTATTTGACCTTTTCGATGCATGAACATTTTTCCAAGAGTTACAACACCACTACAACTGGCGTTGAGGCCAGAGATAGCTTGGTATTGCAAACCAATAAAGTGGCAGCTAGCTTAGGACCACCATTTACATCTCAATTGCACTTCGTTAAGGGGACGATCAGTGAGTATGACATTGAACGAAGTGGTACAATGCATGAAGCAGTGAACGTGTTAGTTGCATTACATGCGTGTAATACAGCAACTGACGATGCAATTCAATCGGGAATAAATAATAATTTTGATGTTATTATTACTGCACCATGCTGTCATAAAGAGATTCGACCTCAACTTGATGCTGGATATACAGATAGTGCACAAGCTTACACCAGCTTGTTGAGGCATAACATATACCGCGAAAGAACGGCAGAGATGCTGACCGATTCTATACGCGCACTTGTACTGGAAGATGCCGGTTATGATGTTACAGTGTTCGAGTTTATTGGTGGAGAACACACCGCGAAGAACGTGATGATAACAGCTATGAAACGTGATGGTTATACTAAAAGTGACAATAACGAGAAGGGTAAACTGGCTGTGATGAACTTGATGAAGCAATTTGGAATCACCAAACAATCACTGGTTCAAAGTTACTACGGCGTCAAGAGTCAGCTGCCACTACCGAAGCGTCAACTCAGAATGTAGATAACGAGGTTTGTCTGAGTAAGTAAAGAATAAAGGGTGTGTAAGAAATGTAAACGATTATTATCTATACTATGTAGTATCCAATTATATTTAAATGATCTTGGAGCTACTTCCTTTCTTGATGTCTCTGCACATGTTCTTGTGGTGTGCCTCATTGGTACCACCACCTATTTCTAATAATTTGGCATCCTTCCATAATCGTTCAACTTGGTACTCACCTACATACCCATAGCCTCCCAATACTTGTATAGCACGATCAGCGATATTCTTGGCCATTGGTGCACAATAAAGCTTCACCCCATCAGCCTCCAACGTGTTACCATACGAGTTCAAATCTAATGTGCGAGCCACGTTGTATACATATGAGCGACCCGCCATGTATTCCGCATAACTTTCAGCAATTGCTTTTTGAATTTGTCCATAATCTCCAATTGGTTTACCAAATGCTTTACGTTCTTTAGAGTAATTACTCATCACTTCGATGCTTCGTCTGGCGATTCCTAGCGCCATCGCAGCAAGAGTGATTCTTTCAATCTCTAAATTACGCATCATGCATAAAGTGGCACCACCAACAGTACCAACGATATTCTCTGTTGGTACTTTTACTTCATCAAACACTAATTCAGCTGTCATTGATGCACGCATACCACATTTATCTTCAATTTTCTGGCCTAATTTGAATCCTGGCATGCCCTTATAGTTTGAAATAGACAAGTTAGTGAGCTATTAACAAAAGTAATAGTGATGAAAACCTTGTCGACTAGAAATGACGTGATATCTTTTGCTCCTCGTCCAGATCCTGTCTTAGCATAAACTAGGAAGGCATCACCGGTATCACCTGCTCCATGAATAGTGCCGTTTGTTATCCACATTTTGGCACCATTTATAGTATAATATGACCCATCACTTGATTTTGTCGCGGTTGTCGACATACCCATGACATCAGTACCTGCACCAGGTTCAGACATACCCATACCACAAATTATTTCACCTGAACAAGCTTTTGGTAAATACTTTAATTTTTGTTCATGTGATCCATTTTGATGCAAGTTATTCACAAATAACATAGAATGGGCTAAATATGATAGACAAAACGCAGGGTCAGATGCACTTAACTCTTCATGTGCAATAACCGCAGCTATAGCATCCATTCCAGATCCACCGTACTCTGTATTGACCGTGATCCCCAATAAACCTAACTCGCCTAGTTTCTTGAATAATTCTACATTGAATTTCTCTTCTCTGTTATGTTTAAGCGCTTGTGGATCCACCTAGTTACGATAAGAAGATATATAAGCATAAGGAATATATGTGAGACCGGCTAAAGCTAGCAGCCAGAGAATCTAGCGCAGAAGCAGCAGCCAGTTACGCAAGCGAAAATCTTCCACCTGTTCCTCAACAAACTGTCGCAACATAGTGCGAAGTGCTAAATGTTCTTCGGTTGGATGAAATAATGAAAACGATCCGGTGGAGGTAGTGGCAGGATTTTGCGTAGGCGCTTTGGTGGCCAATCGGCGCACAGCAGATGTGGATCGGAGCACGCGGGACAGCATCTGAACACTTAGTGACTCAGCAATCTTCGGATTGAAGTTCTTGTTGGATATTTTTGTTCCACAAAACGTCGAGGGATTAGAAGGAAATATTTTCATTTCTTGAATTTTACATAATTGGGAATAAATTCACTATAAAAGTGACATGTGGCATGCATCCACATCGTCGACTAACGATGATAATCTTGTCTTCGTCGAGATACCGATACTGAGTACTTACTAATTAGTTACACTAACACCCATCTTGAGGTCTTTCAGATAAGCTCAGAGTAAAGCAGTGCTAGAACGGTTGGCTTTAGTTTTGATTGTGTCATGTAAATGCCTATCTAACAAAGAAATTTAAAATTCAAGCATAGTAGGATTATCATACTGGCACCGGTACCGCTTTGAAACCAAAAACTGGAACCAAAAATTTATTAATTTAAAATTTTAAATCGAAGAAATTGAAGAAATCGAAAAATGAGTTGGTCCTCGGTGCTGCTGGAGCCCTCGAGCTTGCGGATGGAGCTTGAGTCGAACGCCAAAGTGGTAAGATAATTCGCTTACTGGGAGGCTGCGATGAATGACGTCATTGAATTCCTCAATCATGCACTCGCTTCCTCTCACATGAATTGACTTGTTTCACAACTTTTCATCTGTTTCATCATATTTTATTCAGTCATAATCACTAATTAATTAACTTACTAAATCACTCTGTAGCACTTGAAAATTATCAATACCTCGACTTCAAGTATCGTGTTTAAGATTAAAACAACTCAACCAGATTGGTACAGCGTTCGCCCTTGGCAACAAGTGCTTGAAAAAGGGAATTATGCAATTATTGAAGTTCACTTAAAAGAAAATGAACGTCAAAATATAATCAATAATAAACAGATCATAAATCAGGTAAAGAATCGTTTCATGGTGGAGCACATGACTATTTCTGACGAGACAGTGAGGTCTATCGCCAACTGTCCTCCTAGTGAGAAGGCAAATGCATTCCTGAATATTTGGAGTAAATACAGTTCAGTAGAAAAAATCAAGTCCAAATTAAATGTTGTATTTGATATAAAAGGTGAAAAGTCTGGTAGTATTGAGAGGGATCACCCTAGTAAGGACGAAGAGACAATATCCGCATATGAACGACTGAGAATGGAAAATATTGAAAAAAATACACAATTTTTAGAAAAACTAGGTATATCAAGTGTTGCACCTGTGAAAGAATCGAAGGAATCGAAGGTTGCGCGGGTTAAACCGAAGGTAGTCAAAGCAACGCGAAAGCTGCCTTCTCGTGACATTCCGGGTAGTTATGACACAGTAAACTACCAGTTTGGTGATATATGCAGAGGGGAAACTGTTCAGCTGAAGGATCCCAGCAGGTTTGGTATAGTGTTAAAAGTAGTGAAAGGTAGAAGAGGTGACACATACACCGTGGAACTAGAGGATGGTTCCATAATTGAAAATCTATCTCGTACTTCACTATGGAAAGTATTGAAACACAACGGTCCAACTATCTATTAAATGATTTCTGCATTACAAAACCCAACTATACGACAAACACTCGTAGTGTATTTTTTGCTTCTGTCTACATATTTGCCATATTTTTTCTTGTGTAAAAACGTTTCATCTGTAATAATGTAAGCATATGTCTTCACCACCCGCTTTTGATCGCTGCAAACCGCCTACTTGGACCGTCCAAGTATGCAATATGGCACTACAATAGGATGATCTTCATGTTGAAGGCCGGTTGAGTGTCATACCGGTCAAATTTTTGACAAAATCAACAGGTATCAAAATACTGAAGTGCGTGTGAGTGAGAGTGTGTATGAGTGTGTGTGTAAGTAAGTGGGTGACTGAGGTAGTGAGTCCTTCAAATCATTTTTGACAGCCCTAATTTATTCTAACCGAAAGAAATGGCCCGTCCCATGCACGCGTATATTGGCGTAAGTCTTTGCTGCATCACAACGGCAGGATCGATCTATGTATCCAGCAACGCAGATCGTATCATGAGAGAGCTACCACAAGAAGCAGCTTGTTATTTGCCATCGCACCGCAATGTTATCAACAAATCACACATTGATGCCTTGTTGACGCAAAAGTTTGTTGTAATTGATAATGCCATATCGTCAAAAGAACTAGTTGACGCAAGAGAGGATATCTTTAAAATGTATAATAAAAAGATATTTGATAATGCTGAAAATGATGAGGAGTATAGAAAAGATAAAGTAACATGGATTCACGAGAATATAGAAGGTCAGCTCACCACTTCCAAGTTAGCAAATGGACTATTACATGTGTTACGAATTTGTAGAAATTTACCATTAGAGATTGTCAATTTGAACTATTGCAAATCAGAAGAGCTTGGAGTTCCATTAATTAATCAATTGGCGATATACGATGGTAAGTATAAGGGGTACAAAGCTCATCGTGATCTTCCCGAACAAAATATTGGTTTTACTCATCCACTACAGCCTATATTGCTAGGCTCACTTCTAGACCGCAAACTTACCATAATATTATATCTAAATGATGAAAATTGGGATAGTGAGAAAGGCGGGGAACTACGGATATTCTTAGATACCGAAATGTCTGACATGACTGGTTCCACGACGAAGTATGTAGATATTGCACCTCTTGGCGGGCGCATCGTAATCTTTGATTCAGCATCTATATTACACGAAGTTCGTCCTACTCTTCAAGATGATTGCAAAAGATTAGCGTTAACATTATGGGCAGGTGGCGACTCAAGTTCTAGCGAATTTTATAAAAACTTTAGAATACTATTTATTGAAACCAAAAAAATTGACTTAGTGTACATGAAAGACAAGGTTTGGAACATGCTATTTGCACCATAATAGAAGATTTCAGTTATATCATATTATACATGTAACAAGTGCACAGCTGTAATTTAAGTATGTAGTGACTATCAGTTTCACTCTCTCACGCACGCAATCACTTATGCCATCCCCAATCATAAGGTGCGTTGTTTAGTATCATGGGTTTCCCAGTGTTTATCTTACTTTTTGGCTTAATATTATTCTCTATCCGACTTATCGGGATCAAAGGAATGTCCTCTATTTTTTTAACCTCGTTGTTATTGAGATTAGTTTCGACTCGGTTAATACAGCGGTTAATGTTATCTATCACATTTTTCACATTTAAATATTCCTTATCTACATCTTTAACATAGTACGTGACATCAGGGCGCTTGTTTACTTTGATTTTAGGTAACTTATTATTAGCATCAGTATTGGGATCTATCCGTATTAATTGATTCGTTTTAAGGTAATCTGTCAACGAAAACCCGTTCTTATTGTCAGAAATATTTATAGCTATTTCCTTCATCACGAATGGAGGCTCGGTATTACTTATATTCAATTGGTCTTTTAAGGTTACTTTTTCATTTCGATTCCATTTACCGTAAGAATGGCTAGTGAAAGCATTGTAAGTATCCTTGTCTTTTGCTTTGATACCATTATATTGGTTTAACTTGTTCTTTTTGAATGAAACTGCACATTTTAATATGTAATCAATCAATATTTGTAAGGGTACTTTTCTTTTCATTGCTATATATTCTAACGCAAATGAAAATTGCTCATAGGTAATTGTCGTAACTCCTTTGTATTTTACCTGTAGGAACAAAATATCCAAATCATGATCCGAAAATGCGCCGTATGACAACTTGGTGAGTCTGATGATCCTTTTGAACATTCTTTTGGTCATAACAACGTGGCACTCTTGTACCTCATTCCTTCCCGAATACTTCTTGTCCAAATGCGCGAATAGGCAAAACGCCTCGTGCAAATCCATCCACGCAGTCCCGCTGCGCCTCGGCAGCGATCACGTCACCCTGTCAGTCTGCTCGTTTCTAGGTTTTCTAGGTAGATTATCTTAGAATCTAAGACTTAGATAGATAGGTAGGTAGATCAGCGATTCCACTCCCTTCAAGTTTGACCGGATAAACGCTGTAGCTAATAAATTACATTAGTTGGTACAAATTTATGAGTAAATTGTAGTAATAGAATACTATCGATTAAATCGATGGTCGGATTGTTGGAGTAATAGAATCAGATTGTGGTAATTATTATCGAGGTACTATGACAGGGTATTGTACAATATTAATGTGTTGACATCAGAGGTCGGATGCGTTAGAGTAAACCTGGTACATCCGCGACATTCCTCTTCCCAACCACCATTATCACAACACATCATTACGTTACGTTGTTAACACCTATATACATGTAATCCCTATTTTATTGCCGAAATTTTTTAAAAAACGCTTCGAGTGCACGCCTGGTGCTGTCACGTCCCTGTTGTTGCTGTATTGGTGGCCGAATCACAAACATGTCGGCACTGGAGGTGCTGCGGCAGATCAAGCAGAGTCGGCGCACCGCAGGCGATGCTGGCGCCAAGAAAATTGTTGAATGGGGTAATTCTGATTTTATAAATGAAGTGGGAATTGAAAATTTATCTAGAAGAGAATTAAGAAATCACTTAGAGGCGAGAGATCTTCCTGTTGATGGAACTAGAGTGGAGTTGATTGACAGATTGCGTATATCAATATCAGATGAAGAATTACATAAATTTGCTTATACAGAAACTGTCGATACGGAGGCAAGAATACAAGCAGATATTGAAGAAAGAGGTAGTGTATATGCGGTTGGATCGAACGCTAAAGGACAATTAGGTGTCGGTGATATGGAAAGTCGACCCAACTTTGTTGTTATAACCCAACTAAGAGGTATTGGTGTAAATTTTGTAGCAACTGGAGAAGATATGTGTTATGCAGTTACTGATGAGCATGATGTATACGTATGGGGAGGTGGCGGAGTCGGTAAATCTGGTATTAATAAATCATTACAAAAAGCTGAAAATGATAAAGGTATCAAAATAGATACATCAAATAATTATTTAGAGCCACAATTAGTTAAAGATTTATCTGGTGAAGAGGTCATGACTATTAGTGTCGGTTTATCGCACTCGATGGCAGTAGGTAAAGGTGGTGATGTCTTTGTATGGGGCGATGGACATTCCGGTCAATTAGGATTAGGCGACTTAGAACCTCATCCAACAGTTGTCATAAACAATAGTTTTCCCGCTATACAACTATCTTCGTGTGGATCTAATCACTCGGTGGTATTAACAAGGGCCGGTAGGTTATATACATGGGGACATACACTAAATGGACGTTTAGGTATTGGTTCCATGGAAAGAATAGGCGTCCCAGAAAACGAAAAATACTTCGCACCATTACCCAAACATATTGATACATTAGAAGTTGTGCTTCAAATATCATGTGGTGCAGATCATACATTAGCGTATGGTGCGTCTGGTGTATGGAGCTGGGGAAATGGATCTGGTGGTAAGTTAGGATTGGGCGATAATAATGATCGTTTTGATCCTTGTTTAATACCTGGTTTAAAAGGTAAATTTGTAATGCAAATTGTTGCTGGGTCATGGCATAGTATGGCGTTGATATGTTATCCACCATTACTTAGTGGTGGTTGGGTGTATACTTGGGGTAGTGGATATCATGGTCAATTAGGCCAAGGACCAAAAACTATTTCTCTAGTACCAGAATTAATTGAGTACTTCTTACTTACTCACTTAAGTGTGCGGTATATCGCTGCCGGATCTCATCACTGTGCAGCTATCACCAAAGAGGGAGAGCTATACACATGGGGAAGTAACCATAATAATTGTTTAGCGCGCAAATTAGAAGAACGAGATGTCAACTACTCTTGTGTACCTGGACATTGTGGTGGCTTTGGTGCGATTGTCAATAATATTGGTAGAGGACTACCAAGAATTGTTGCATGTGGTAAGGAATTCACTATTGTTGCAACATACCCATACGAAGGTCCAAATCTAGACGTAGCCAAGAAGTTAATGGAGGAAGCTAGAGTAAGAGAAGAGGAAGAAGCGGCAGCAAATCGTCGCAATGAAGACAATTAGAAATATATTAAATTTGTTAGTCTGTAAATTAAGTGTTACATTATTGATACAATATCGATACCAGCAGCTGGAATACTTGGTTACATTCCAAATACAGGCAAAAAGGTGAATAAAACAATTAAAAGCCATACAATAAAGCAGAACCATAGAGTAGAGGAATGCTTCGAGAACGAGGCAAGGGACAATTCCATGATGGGCTTATTGCCCCATTTAAAATTGTACTTTGTGATACCTAGCTTAGGGTCGCCTTCCTTCTTGTCGCTCAATCGGAATACTGCCGTTTGTGCACATTGTCCCATTCTACTACCTAAAATATGTAAATTCGCTAAACTTTGTCTTTCTACATCCCTACACAATTGTAAGGCACCATTTTGAACCAAGACAGCAGCTAATCTTGGATGATAAGATGCATTGGCTATAGCAGCACATGAATAGAACCGTTGAGGGCGATGTTGTGATACCCTTAAATATTCTATAAGTATTGGCAATGAACTTACCAAACATTCAACGATGTCGTTATTTACTGTCAATAATATAGTATCGGAGTACGACAAGATGTTGGCCGTAGTTGCCGCAGCTAATATAGACACTTCTATGTCTGTCGATTTTATACACTCTATAATACACGAAATAGTTTCGGAATTTAATATACCTCTAACACACAGTTTATCCCAACACAATGTTTGTAACGCACCTAAAATTTCTCTTAAACATAATGGTTCATCCATCCAATGCAGCAATGCCGCTGACAATATAGTTGGAACACCGGTAGAAATAGCCTGCGGTCTTAATGCATCATCTAATATCAATAACTTGACCGCTTTCACTGCATAAGAAGCAATAGTCCTATTCTGTGATGGAATCAAACGACACAAAGCGTGTGATAATGGACCAAAGGAAACTGCTGGGAATACGGTACCTTCAATAAAAACAAAAACTGTAAGAAACTTAAATAATTATTGATGAATTGGTTTTTACCTTCGACTAATCGCGCCAAATCACACGCAGCACGCTGCTGCTGGGTAACATCTTCGCTGTACGATAGCTGCAGCAGATGCTGCAAGGCAGAGAAACTACCCTGGTGGAAGCTCAGCAGCGGGTCTTTGTCGCTTTCCATATCGCAATTCTGGCACCGATTTTCTTCTACGGATTCGGCAATTTTTTGGGTACCTAATTAATGTTTGTTTGAATCAATAGGGATTATAATTACCGGTGCTGTGCTACGTCGTCAGATTCAAATGTGCCCAAGAGTTTTAGTGTGGTTTCAATTAAGGATATTGTAGAAATACATTTGTATTCGGCTTAGCTCTAAAAAGAGCCCTATAAACGTCAATTAAAGCCGTTATTATTCACATTATAGAGGATCAGTAATTCAATGGACCACAGAGTTTCAATCACTAGCAAATTGTTTGTGAAGCTATCATTTGTAGGCGCTTTATTGTCATTCTGTTAGCCTTCAAAAAACTTAATTAAGGGATTTTAGGGCCGGCTTTTTCTTTGAGAGGAACCTCTCCGAGGAACATCAAGAGAGAAAGCACAGCATCCATCTTTCGCGTGTTGCACAATCGAATACTGACACCCGTGCACACACAGGTGCAGCACGCTACAGACAGAAATCTTTCGCGGGTTGATTTCAATAAAGGATACACGTACATATAGGCGCACACACACGCAAGTGCAGTCAAGACTAAGATTTTATTTGCGTCTTGATCTCAAGCACAGACATACAAGCATACGCGCACGTAGACACAGCCTATCTTTCTCGGGTTTGAACGTGGACTCAAACACGTACACACACATTCGCAGTCGTTTGAAATGAATCTGTACTCGGATTACGACTTGCTGGAGGGTTGCTTGGGCGCGTTGGCGGGAAAGGACAATGTGGACCGAAAGAAAGCGGCATTAGATGTAAGGTGGCACATGGAAGCTGCAGCCAGAGAATTATCACTGGAAAGATTCGCTGATTTTGAGAACGCATTGTATAATACTATAGTACAGTACATACATTCAGAGCAATTGAACGAGAAGCTTGGCGGTATAATTGGAACAAGAGAATTAATAGATTGCACCAGCGCTGCCGTTGAAGCTAAAGTTGCTAAATTTGCAGATACATTATCAATTGCATTGAAAGTGAATACAGATTTTGGACTTATACAACTAATTGCTGATTCTTTTGGGCATATGGCTCGGTATTCACCAGTATCATACATCGATTATGTTGAAACTGAATTAAATAAATCATTAGAATGGATTAATCATGGCAATGCACCTCATAGAAGATTTGCAGGTTGTGCTATTTTAGAACAACTAGCAGAGAATGCACCTACTATATTTTTTGTACGAACTAAAGAATTTTTTGATTCTATATGGGATCCCCTATGGGACAGTAAAGAGCAAATTAGAGTAGCTGCAGCTAAAGCTGTACGTGCCTGTCTAGCTGTGTTGAATCAGCGCACGTATCACTTACAGTACTATTATATCATGTACGACCGAGTACATGACGGATTGACAAAAGGTACACAAGAAAGCGTTCATGGATCTCTATTAGTAGTTAATGAGATGTTGAAACATACTGGGGAGTTCATGGTACCACGCTTTAAGGAGATGTGCAAAGCTATTATAATATTGAAAGACCATAAATCAAAGATTGTTAAGTCGGAAATAGTGCAATTGCTTCCTGCACTGGCAGCGTTTTGTCCTGATGCATTTGCTCGTTCGCATTTAGACGAGGTAGTTGATATTCTAATGAAAACGAATAAAACCGTTGATTTGAAATCAATATCTCTACTTGCAATGGGCAAATTATGTCTAGCAGTGGGATCTCATCTTGTGGGAAGGGTTAACGAGCTATGTGATATGGTTCGCGAGCCCTTTACCATAGCTAAAAAAAGTAAACACGAAGTGGCACCCGAGATATTTCAATGTGTCAGTGATATGGTGAAAGGATTGGGCCCTTCATTCCATGAATTAGCCCTGACATTGCTTGAGCCAATGCTGTCTTGCGGACTTTCAGCGTCGTTAATAGAAACCCTAAATGTCATTTGTACTTACATGCCTCACTACAAGTTTAAAGTCCAGGAACGTTTACTTGAAGAAACGACGAAGATAATTGGCGGTGATAGCAAGCAACAAATTGTTGATCCAAGTTACTTGTTTAGTTGGTCCCACAAAGGATATAGACACAACCCAGTCAATACAGTGTCACAGTACACTGGTAGTCCAGTGCAAACGTTGTCACCATCGTCATCCAATATGCCACGAGTACTATCCAAATCTAAAGGTCTTGGACTTATTCGAAGCTATTCCAACCTGAATATTAACAATATTAGCAACGACGGCAGTATTACCAATCCCAATGCGACGAAAGGGAAGGACAGCACGAAAAGTAGTAATAGGTTTTCATTTTTTAGATCATCTTCGAAACAATCGTCGAGTACCATTGTCACTGGTATGGGGATGGGGATTGGTGCCATGGGTATGTACATTCAGAGCCCAACTAACGGGGCTGCGTCCAAGAGCTTCGATAGTATGCCATCATCGAACTTGCTGAATTTAGATCAACCTGATTTGGTGTTACTGGCATTGAAGACGCTGTCCTCCATGATACTACCAACCACGTTGACCTTGAGACTCGTTGAACATAGTGTATTACCTTATATAACCGCAAGTTTTCCAAAAATCAGAATGGAAGCTGCCACTACCTCAGTTGGAATGCTAAGGACCATCCCACTGAAGTTAAGAGGTCCAACGGCTTTAGCTGTGGAGGAGATTATATCGTGTATTATCGAGGTGTGTGTAACGGATCCAGACAGCAGCGTTAGGTTAGTCGTACTAAAATCATTAGTTTTACATTTTGATCAATTTTTATGCCGTGAAAGAAGATTGGAAACGCTATTATATTTGCTTTCCGATGAATCATTCGAGATTAGATTAGAATCATTAAAGATACTAGGCCGGCTGTCTAACCTGAACCCGGCTGCCGTATTGCCACCTTTACGATTGCTCCTCATGCGTCTTATTGGTGAGTTGAAAACATCAAGTGACATTAGACTCAAAGAGGATTGCTCACTACTGGTATGCATGTTTGCGAAGTGCACACCCTTACTGCACGCGGTAGTCAAACCGTTTGCATCAACCTTATTAGCAACATTACCATTACACGAAGGCGATGTCAGATTGACCACAGCAGCGTTGGAAGCAATCGGTGAGTTGTGTGTTGTGTTACGCGAAGATACATTATTCTTTGTGGATACATTAATCCCTATTATTATTTCAAATATGCATGATCCAACGTCATTGCGGAAACAAGAAATGGCAGTCAAAACATTAGGACAGTTAGTAAGTGCAACAGGGTTGACAATAAAACCGTACTTGCAATACCCTCAGATGTTACCGTGGATATTAGATTTATTATCTAAGAACTACACCACTTCGCCTTGGTCCCTGCGCATGGAGGTGCTTCGATGTGTTGGACTACTCGGTGCACTAGAACCGATTAAGTACAATTTAATTTTAAGTCACTTACAAAATGCTGAAAAGCAACAAATTGAACGAGGAAGTGACGAATTCAATGTGAAAAGTATTGACAATAATAGCAACGACACGACTAATGCTGCCCAGGGGAAGACGGAGCGATCTGATAGTATTACTTCTGGTGAAAATCTCAATCCAAACAAGTTACACACAGAAATGATTAATGCTTCTGCTTCAAATGTGATCCGTGCGGAGGTACTCCTTGATGATTTCAATGATGATACACCAGCTTCATTGTTTATGTATGAGCAAAGTGTAATGAAGTCAGTAAGTGAACCAACAGGACAGCAAGTAGAAAGGAAATTGCCATCCAGTGAAGATTACTACCCGCACGTAGCTATTACCGAGCTAATGAAAATACTGCGCGATAACTCCCTGCAAATACACCATTCTAGTGTAACAAAGACGATTATGTTAATATTTGAGAGCTTAGGGATGCGTTGTGTCCCATTTTTAGATCAAATCATTCCTTTCTTGCTACAACTAGCGCGTACTAGCGGTCCTGGTCTGCGAGAATCGTTACTCCAACAATTCTCACGGCTTGTAAAAATTGTGAAATTCCATATTATGCCATACTTAAGTTCCCTCATAGAGATTATACATGATAATTGGAAGGACCATTTGGAGTATGTGTTGGCGCTGCTTGAAGAAATCGCTAATACTGCCGCGGAAGCTTTTAGTAATAATGTTCGCACTATATTGCCTCTATTACTATCGTCGCTGGCAGTACCCAAAGGGCTAAATGGCTCCCATCTGAAAACGAATCCCATGGTGCTAAAACCGTTAGAATTGACATTGAATTGTATTAATTCATTACAGTACAGCTTAAAATCGCATATTGACATAATAATCCCCGCATTGTGTAAGCTACTTGGACAGTTGCAAGAAATTGGAGGCGATACGGTGTTGTGGCAAGCCGCGACAGTGAAATCTATCCGTATCATTTCTGCTGGCTCTAGGGGTTCACTCATTGAGCAGATGCACATGGTTGTTAGTAAAGTAGTTCACTCACTAGTTAGAACAATCAATATTAATTACCAGTGTAATGTTAGTGCCAATTCGCCGGTTTATACGGAGTGTATCAACTGTATTGTGACTATTGGCACCAAACTAGGTCCCCGATTCAGCACTTTTGATGCGCATATATTGAAGTCCATCGTGGGTAAAGGCATCGATATATCTGCTTACAAGAAACTAAGTTTAGATATCACCAGCGGCAATTTGCCCACTTACGGATATAATGATGTAGACTTTTTACCTTATCCTTCAGGATCCAATCAGGACAATGGCGCCCTAGCCAACGTCGTTACTCGAGAAGATGAGAGCGAGTTACTATACGTGCAAGGGAGCTTTTCTCTGAATGAATCTAGCGGTGGTGTTGTATTACCCCGTTCATTACCGCTTAATCAGCAGCAACTCGCGCGTGCATGGGATGTTAGTCAACGCTCAACTGCTAATGACTGGAATGAGTGGCTCCGTCGTTTACGTGTTGATCTTCTTAGGGAAAGTCCATCTCCTAGTTTACGCGCATGCGCAGCATTAGCCCAAGCATATAGTCCTTTGGCACGCGAGCTTTTTCATGCGGCATTTATATCTTGTTGGACGGAGTTAAATGAACAATATCAGGACAGTTTAGTCAGAGCATTGAAAACTGCATTCAAAAGTAATACGATCCCACCCGAAATATTGCAAGCGTTACTCAATCTCGCCGAGTTTATGGAGCACGATGTCGAGGCGTTACCCATACCATTATCGATATTAGCAGACTTAGCACAAAAAGGTCATGCATATGCAAAAGCATTGCATTATCGTGAGTTAGAGTTCCATAGCAATCCGGTTGGCTGTTTTGAGTCGCTGGTCAATATCAACAAGAAATTAGATCAATATGATGCTGCTGTTGGTGTCTTGAAAAGTGTCTCTCAAATGCAAAAAAAATATCCTCAATTACAAGAGGCTTATCGAGTTCAGGAGGCGTGGTTAGCCAAGCTTGGTAACTGGAATGAAGCCCTTATAAGGTATGACCAGAGACTTGAGATCAATCCAAAGGATTCCTTAGCGATTAGTGGAAAATTAAAGTGTTTAGATGCATTAGGTAGATGGGAAGAGGCTATCCAGTTATGCAATGACAACTTAGATCACCTGCGCATTGATAGTGTTGCTAAAGGTAACAGTAATCACACCAAAGCCGCAGTTTTAGGAGGCAGAGCAGCTTGGTATTTGAATAAATGGAACTTAATGGATCAATTCATATCTCAATTGTCGAATGACAATGTGGAGGGTTCCTTCATGAAAGCTGTACTGGCTGTACACCATGGAAAGTATGACGAAAGTGCTCGGCTCATAGAACACACACGGAAGCAGTTAGATTTAGGGATCACGGCGCTGTTAGCTGAATCATACGGCAGGGCGTATGTTCCATTGATAACTGCCCAGCAGTGCTCGGAGTTAGAAGAGATAACAGAATACTTGATTTTACTACGCGAATTAGGATTCGAAAGAAATGGTTCCAGTGAAAATGATATCTTGTTAAATATGTCCAGACACCAGGACAGAAATGACCAGAAAGACGAGGATTCATACATTGTGTCCCCTCGCAGTAGCTTCTCCAAAAGCCCTGTGTATGGCCAGGATCCATCGTCATTATCCAGCAGAGATTCGTCATTTACCGCTGGTATGTCATTTAGCCACAAGGTAAATCGAGGAAATGATATCCATTTCGTGAGCGGACCTACATCCACCAGCGAAATGAGCTGCATCCCTAAATACTCGCCTTACAGTGGTAACAGCGCAAGGTTCACGATCTCCGCGACTATTGAAAGCGGTAGTGATGCCAAAGGGAAAGCAAATATTGGTGATTATGCTCCTAGCGTTGATGAAGACGCAGATAATTTCACTAATTCTGATAGTTTCCAGCAAGCTTTGAACCGGAAGAAATTGCTTGCAGCAAAATGGCGTAAGCGCATTAAGGGCTGTGCATCCACTGGCCGAGCGGCTATATCTGTTTGGAAGACATTATTGAATGGTAGAAAAATGATTTTGTCGGAACGGGAGGATCTAGATACATGGTTAGAATTTGCCTCGTTGTCTCGGGATGGAGGTAATAACGAATTAGCGTACAGGGTATTGACATTGATCAAGAATTGTGCGACCACCCCATCTCTCGAGTCCTTCATGGCAGATAAAGAAAGCACCCTACGTCACAACAATATCATAGAAAAACGGATTGATTTTGCTATATTAGAGCAACGATGGGCAACAGGAGAAAAAATGGAGTCACTCAAAGGATTAGAAGCGCTTACCCGCTCTTTTACCGACAACAATTATGCCGAGACAAACATTCACGTGTCTTGTATTTTGAAATTAGGTGAGTGGAAACTCGCCATGATTGGCCCTGGCAACGTGGTGGATAAAAATACTCGCAAAGAGATTTTAATGCTGTATAATAAGGCGACTTCCGTCGACCCTAAGTCCTACCAAGCATGGCATCAATGGGGATTGGCTAACTACCGTGCTATTGAAGAATTGCGCATTGATAATGCGGCAAATAGTAAAGGAACAAGTACAACCAATAGTCTAGGACTGGGCTATAAGTTGGGACTGCATAACTCACGTGTTTCTCTCAATAATAGTTCGCTCGGCTTACCTAAACAGCATACAATTCCGAAGGACGTGTTAGTACCACTCGCGACGAACGCAATTAAAGGGTTGCTGAAAGCGCTATCACTAGGCACAAGACGGAATACGTCATCTGTGATGCAGGATATGTTGTGCATACTATCCGTTTGGTTTAGATATTCATCCATTAACGAGGTGTGCTCAACGGTAGAACAAGGCCTGGCTACTGTGCATTTAGATAATTTTCTTGGTGTATTACCCCAGCTTATTGCAAGAATCGACCATCAAGAACCAAACGGAAAGAAACTGCTTCATGACATGCTAAGTAAACTCGGCACTCGTCACTGTCAAGCACTGGTGTATCCACTCTCTGTTGCCTTGAAAAGTCCTATTGGTGAACGCAAAGAAGCCGCTGAAATGCTTATGAAGTCATTGCGTCACCACAGTGCAAAACTAATCGACCAAGCATTGCTAGTATCCCAGGAGTTAGTCCGTGTTGCGATGCTGTGGCAGGAAGTATGGCATGAAAGTCTAGAAGAAGCAAGTAGACAATATTTCGGCGATGGCAACATTCAAGCCATGCTTGAAACACTAGCTCCACTTCACGAGGTACTAGCGAATGGACCGAACACATTGAGAGAGGCATCATTTTGTAATGCATATGGACACGACCTATACGATGCATGGGAATTTCTCAAGAATTACAATAAAGTTATGACAGAAAAAGGGCAAGCTGTCCCTACCTCCGGCGCAGCTCCATCAAGGAAGAATCGAGGGCAGCAACTGAGTGTCGAGGAAACATGCTTACACCAAGCTTGGGACTTGTATTATGCTGTTTTCAAGAGAATCAATGTGCAGCTACCTCAAGTTACGTCACTAGAATTGCAGTACTGTTCTCCTAACTTATTCAACAGTAGGGACCTGGATCTTGGGGTTCCTGGTACCTACACTGTTAATGGAACGGCAGTGCGTATACGCAATTTCGGTCCAACAATAGCCATCATTAGATCAAAGCAACGACCCCGAAAGATCAGAATATGCGGGGATGATGGACACGATTTTGTATTCTTGTTGAAAGGTCACGAAGATCTAAGACAAGATGAAAGAGCGATGCAGCTGTTTGGTTTAGTCAACGCATTGTTGCGTCACGAACGACGGACAGGACGGGAGACATACGACTTATCCATACAGAGATACGCAGTCATCCCTCTGTCTCCGACCGCTGGATTGATATCTTGGGTACCTAATTGCGATACATTCCACGATTTAATCCGCGATTTTAGAGACAGTAAAAAGATAATGTTGAACGACGAGCATAAGCGTATGCAGCACATCGCCCCCAACAACTTGTATGACAGCCTACCTATGATCAACAAACTAGAAGTGTTCGCATACGCGTTAACGAATACTAATGGTGAAGATTTAGCAAAGATATTGTGGCTTAAATCTGAAACTAGTGAAGCATGGTTGCAAAGACGTGCTACATACACACGTTCGATGGCGGTGATGTCAATGGTTGGCTATGTGTTAGGACTGGGCGATCGACATCCAAGTAATCTGATGTTGGATAGAAAGACTGGGAAAGTGCTACATATCGATTTTGGTGATTGCTTTGAGGTTGCGATGCACAGAGAGAAATATCCCGAGCGCGTACCGTTCCGTTTAACTCGAATGACAGTGAATGCAATGGAGGTCAGCGGTATCGAGGGGTCTTATCGCTTCACTTGTGAGGAGGTCATGAGTGTATTGAGAGAGAACAAGGACTCCTTAGTGGCTACTCTGGAGGCCTTCGTTCATGATCCATTGATTTCTTGGCGGTTATTTTATTCTAACAAGGTTAAAGTTAGAAAGAACCCAGCTGACAACAAGAGCACCGCGTTAGTGAAGAGTGGAAACCCATCACCAAAAATAGTGTTGGAAAATGTTGATTCAGCAACCAAAAGTGGTAATCCATCGCCTAAAATTAACGTCGAGGTAGAGATTTCTAGGAGTCGCAATCCCTCACCAAAGATAAATTTGGTGAACGAAATCGTGGTGGACAGTGTTGTTAATGCGACTGGCACGACT